>Ga0325410_1001770_pt1 | contig 23926 bp, 14 predicted proteins | sample PopdelMetagenome_16_FD_206182 | JGI IMG/M metagenome (GOLD analysis project Ga0325410, IMG submission 206182) | Populus deltoides microbial communities from Bellville, Georgia, United States - Xylem-PdIQD-R3 | ecosystem: Host-associated > Plants > Phyllosphere > Stem > Wood/Secondary xylem...
TAGAATAATACCGTGCCCATCAAGACTTTAAAGGTGCACATATGTCAATGTTTATGTACCTAATAATTAATGATTAAGCGGTTGGCCAATAAGCGGATTTGCAATTACTTTAATGTTAATTGGGATCGTAGGGTTGGAAATGGATCGGTAGCCGTCGATAGCGTATACATATTTAAATTTGTTCAATGAATACTGGAGATATTGATAAATAAGAACACATGCTAATGATTTTTTAATATAGATATTTATTTGATGATCTGTTGATATTCGTTAATTAAAAATATATATTTTGTGTGCTGTCGTATTAGAACTTGTTATTTTAAAAAAAATATTCAAATAGTGATTATAATATTTTATTTTCCTAACAAATATGAGGACTGGAAAATTTTAAAATTTAGGGACACAAATAGCTACTTTTGAAAATTATATAAATTAAAATAAAAATACATGACAAATTGATTTTTATAAAGAACTAGTTTAAGTGGCGATTCTACATAAAAAAAATATTTATAAAAAAATATAATATTTACACATAAACTTCCCAGTAAATAAAAGTCAAATTGTTTTTTTATAACAAAATAAAAAATAGAAAATGAAATATCTTTGACATGAAAATTTTTTATTTCAAGATATTGTTTAGACATAATTGTATCTAGTAAAATGTTTTTTTTCCTTCAAATCAACTAGTTTAACCTTAAAAAAATGGCTCAATAGCATTTAGACCTAGTATACAAAGCTCATGTAAATAGTTTTTTTTCAAGGGATAACCAACTCATTATTTGCTATAATAAATTTTAGTTCTTTTTATGATTGAAAAATTAGGGTTTAAATTTCTGGATCCTAAAAACGCTAGAAAAACATCTTTAAAACATCAATAACCTCATTTCTATATTCAAAAACACAGTTTAATTAGTATAAAAATATAAAACCAAATCAAACTTTTCAAAATTTGATCCATATTTTTTTGGCACAATTAGAGATCAAACAATCTTCATTTAATTTTACTTATATCGAGACGAACGTATTGACATCAAATTTGATCTTTTTTCACTGAAATGTGGTCAATCAAGAACTTTCTTTCTCTCATCCCTTTTCAATGACTCTCTCTCTCTCTCTTCTCCAACATTCAAGAACTAAAACTTGAAAGAAATGAAGTTTCTTGGAATTATGTTATATTTTTGTGCTATGTTGTGGGTTGGACAAAAAAAATTTAATGTAAAAAAATTAGTATCCTTCTCATAATGAATTCTTTGGCATTGTCATGAAACTCAATCTAACATGTCAAATTCAAAAACTTCAAACTTGACTAATTGCCTAGCCTGGTTTTTTAATTAAATAGCTAGAGAGTTACTTCAACATAACTAATTCGACTTGACAAGTTTAAATAATACAAACTCCAAATGACCAAAAAAAGAAAAATTGTTTGGCTTTTAAAAAGAAATTCAAGGTAATATATTTTTTTAAACATCGAGACTACGACATATTGAATTGATCCAAATAACTCTATGTTAACCTGCCAAGCCTATAACCCGAGTCATGAACTCCACTTGGTTAACAACATTTTTTTTATTTAATTATATAATAAAAAAAATAAAGAACAATTAAAAATCAATTAAAAATTGAAGAATGAAATTAAAAAAAAAACAATAAAAATTTGAAAAAAAAAACAAAGTAGAAAAAAAGAGTTTAAACTAAGCATATGGGTCTAAGAAAAAAAAACAAAACCATTAGTCTGAGTTTAAGTTCATGAAACACCCAACTCAGATCTAAATGCTTTCTTGATAATAATGGGCATACATGTCTTAACCATTTCTTACAACGTCGTCATACTATCTATACGAGGACCATTACTGGGCATATTTGAGACCCTCTTAAGAGCAGGTAGAAAAATTTCTCATGTTCATTTAATGACTAGAACTTTCCTATAGGTGAATGCTCCTAAACATTCATGTTGCATTAAAAGCAAGCCTGACCATAAACATCCTATATTGCAAGTATCTTGAGTTGAAATCATGACTTTCATATTATACATATCTTATCAAGAATTCAACTAGAACTTGCTTATAGGTGAATGCTCCTAAATATTCATGATGTATAAAAGGCGAACCTGGCTATAAACATCCTATATTGCAAGGATTTTGAGTTCAAATCATGACTTTCATACAATACACATCTTTTTAAGAATTTGAGTCTGAGATGGCTTAGTTAACCGAGGGAAATTCTCCAAGAATCAACTACCCATGATAAGAACTTGGAAAAATACTTCTTTATAGTGATTGGACAGACTCATAAATTTTACCTAAATAATAAAACATGGAAGCCATGGGTCAGCTCAAAAGGGCTAATCCATATCCAATATATGTTCTTATAAGCATAAATAAACATTCATACGCAAATATGTTTTTAATATGTCAGGTGTGCATATACAAGATTGAAATATAAGATTCCCTTTAAAGCAAACCTATAACACTAGATTCTGAAAAGAAACTAATGGAAAATAAGGAACAAACCTGTTGGGAAGCTGAACATTAGAAAGAGATGAAAAGCCTTAAAGGAGACGTAACAAAGCTTACTAGTCTATTTGAGCAAGCATTAAAGGCAAAATCTATAGAAGCCTTGGATACTTGACCAATAGTAGCATCTCATCCAACAACTATAACTTATTTTTAGAATCCAAGCCTCAATGAAACATTTTTAGAATCTAGTTATGAAAGAGAAGAAGTTATGAAAGAGAAGCCTGTGGAAGAAAAGGTTTATGACAAATAGGTAGCTTTAGAAAAAATGATGAGGGCGATAGAAGGGTCTAATCTATATGACCTGGTAAAAGCAATAAAAATGTGCTTAGTCTTTAATGTTATGGTACCAAAGGAATTTTGAGTGCTCAAGTTTGTTAAGTATATAGGAAATCAATTCCCAATGACTCCCTTAAAATCTTACTATAATAAAATGACAGAAGTTATCGATGATAACAAAATGCTCATCCTTTTTTCTAAAATAGCCTCAGCGACATTGCCTTGACTTTGTATATAAGGCTTGACAATACCAGGATTAAAGTGTTGAAATACCTCATGAATGCATTTGTCAAACAATATAAATTCAACATGGATATTGCACATGATATAATGAGCATGCAAGATATGGAATGAGTGATAGAGAATCTATTTGGGAGCACGCCCTGAAGTGGCATGAAGTAGCTGCTCAGGTGAATCCTCAACTTTTAGAAAAATAGATGGTTAACTTGTTTACCCATACTTTTAAGACACCCTACTTTGAGTTCCTAGTTGGAAGTGCAACCCAACACTTTACTAATCTAGTTATTGTGGCTGAAAGGATTAAACAAGCTATCAAAATAGGAAAAACTAAAGGTCCATCCATGAGCTCTAGAGTCATCACAGAAGATGAATCTGAAAATGGCCCTTAATTAGGATAAAATGGAACAAGTTGAATTGATGAATGATAATGGTACATTTTACATTGTCACAACATCATTTTCAGCATAATAAGTGGTTGGTAAGCATTGATAAGATACAAATGTTGTTAAGGAATTTGACCTAAGAAAGAGAGTGACATTTTTCAAGCCTTTTATTATAGAACTTTTCTATTAACATTTTATTTTTAACTATCGTTTTCTATGTGTTAGGATTGCATCACATCATTTTAATGAAACATGTCTTTTGTGTCTCTTTGTTATTTTGAAATCAAGAGATTTTTTTTTGTGTGAAAATAATAACTGGACATTATTGTTGTCCATGATTAGATAAATATAATAGTTAAAATGGTCGAACTCCAAGGTATGCTATGCAAGACACTAAGAGGCAATCTCCACCCTTTTTTAGACTCATAAAATTGAATCTTATAAGTCATAGCTCTGTTCAAAATATTATGACCAAACTAGTTTTGTAAAAAAAAAAAAAAAAAAAACCTTGACAAAATAATCCTAAAAAATCAAATCTAATTTTTTATTTAAGAAATAATTCAATGTTTGCTTAAAACAATGTTCAGGAACCCTTTTTTGTAAGGTGACAAATAAATCATTCAAGCAATTCTCATTATGAGGTGACCAAACAATTTTGAACTAAAAGACAAAATGAAAATGTGCAGTTATCCTCACACTATGTCTCTTGAGTCATGTTTTAGATGTATATATAATGGCATATAGTGGATTCAGTAGCCATAAACTCCAAAACATAGTTATTTGCAACTCCAAACTATTATAGGGAACGAGAAAAAAACTTTTCTTCTAACTGTTTGTGCTTAAATGAAAAAAGATCATCTTTGTTATCCTCTCCTTGTTTTTTTTAAATATTATTATACCCCCTTACAGTCCTCATTTGAGCTTGAATGAGTCTTTCATGAAAAACCCTAACTAGGATCACACTCCACATTAGAGAGCAAATGGAAATTCAAAAATCAAGAGTTGAGAAAAATTGTGAAATCCAAAAGTAAAAAATCCCAAGAAATTTGAATGTTGGGGGATATGCCGAAATAAAAAAAATAACCAAGTCAATGTCAAAACAAAATAAAGATGCCCCAATAGAACAATCGAAAGAGGGTAAGATAAATGAAAACAGTGAAGAAAAGATTGAAAGATTACAAAAAGATAAATAAATGACAATGAGCTAAAAACTCTAAAAACACTTTTTGAGCCTAATAAATTATTTTCTTTCATAGTCGAAAAGCTATAGCCTATATTACTTCCTTTTAAAAAGTCATTTCTAATCAAACAAGCAAGCAACTTGGACCAATAAATGACATTCTCAAAATGCAAAAGACTTTCTTATAAGAGTCGTGACATTACGAATAAGCTACTCATTATTATTCATATAATTTAATGTTAATTAGCGGCTCGTGGAGTTGGAAATGGATCGGTAGCCGTCAATAATGTACACATATTTAAATTTGTTCAATGAGTACTAGAAATATTGATAAATAAGACCATATACTAATAATTTTTAGATATAGATATTCATTTGATACTCTATTTATATTAGTTAATTAAAAAAAATATTTTGTGGGCTGTCACATTAGAACTTTTTTTTTAAAAAATTGAAATAGTGACTTTAATAGTTTATTTTTTCCTAACAAATATGAGGACCGAACAATTTTAAAATTCTGGGACACAATACTATTTTTGAAAATTATATAGATTAAAATAAAATATGTGACAAATTATTTTTATAAAGAACTATTTTAAGTGGTGGTTCTACATAAAAAAATGTTTATGAAAAAAAAAATTCTGCATAAACTATCTTTACTTAATCTTCACAATAAGTAAAAGTCAAATTATTATTTTCATAACAAAATAAAAAATGTAATATCTTTGACATGGAAAATATTTTTTTTTCAAGAAATTGTTTAGACATAATTGTATCGAGTAAAATGTTTTTTTTCTTCAAATCAATTTACGTGACCTTAAAAAAAGGCTCAAAAGAATTTAGGTCTGGTAGACAAAGCTTATGTAAATGATTTTTTGTTTCAAGGGACAACCAACTCATTATTTGCTACAATAAATTTTGATTCTTTTTAGCGATTGAAAAATCAGGGTTTAAATTTCTAGATCTTAAAAATTTATTTTTCAATATTTTCACCTAAAAACGCTAGAAAAACATCCTTAAAACATTAATAACCTCATTTCTATGTCCAACAACACACTTAATTAATCTAAAAATATAAAACCAAACCAAATCAAATCAAACTTTTCAAAATTTGATCCATATTTTTTTTTGGCACAATTAGAGATCCAAACAATCTTCATTGAATTTCACTTATATCGAGACAAACCTATTGATATCAAAATTGATCTTTTTTCACTGAAATTTGGTTAATCAAAAACTTTCTTTCGTCCATCCTTTTCAATGACTCTCTCTCTCTCCCCCCTCCAACATTTAAGAACTAAAACTTGAAAGAAATGAAGTTCTTTAGAATTACGTTACTTTTTTGTGCTATGTTGTGGGTTGGACAAAAAAAATTGAACGTAAAAAAATTAATATCCTTGTTACAACGAATTCTTTGGCATTGTCATGCAACTTAATCCAACAGGTCATATTCAAAAAATTCAAACTTGAATCATTGCCTAGCCTGATTTTTTAATTAAATAGCTTGAGAGAGTTACTTCAATATAACTCATTCGACTGGACAAGTTTAAAGGATAAACAATTCAAATGACCAAAAAAAGAAAAATGTTTTGCCTTTCAAAAAGAAATTCAAGGTCAGATGTTTTCTTAAACATCAAGACTACAACATATTAAATTGACCCAAATAACCCTACGTTAACTTGTTAAGCCCATTACTCGAGTCATAGACTTCACTTGGTTAACAATATTTTTTTATTTAATCATATGATAAAGAAATATGAAAAACAATTAAAAATCAACTAAAATTAAAGAATGAAATTAAAAAAAAACAATAAAAAGTTGAAAAAAAAAACAATGTAGAAAAAAAGGGTTTAAACCTAGCATATGGGTCTAAGAAAAAAATGAAAACCATTGGTCCAAGTTTGGGTTCATGAAACACCCAACTTAGATCTAAGTGTTTGCTTGGTAATATTGGGCATACATGCCTTAACCATTTCTTACAACGCCATCATACTATCTATATGAGGATCTTTACTAGGCAGATTTGAGAGCAAGTAGAAAAATTTCTTATGTTCACTTAATGACTAGAACTTGCCTATAGGTGAATGCTCCTAAACATTCATTTTGCATTAAAGGCAAGCCTGACCATAAAAATCCTACATTGCAAGGATCTTGAGTTGAAACCATGACTTTCATATAATACACATCTTTTCAAGAATTTGAGTATGAGATGGCCTAGTTGACTGAGGGAAATTATCCAAGAATCAACTTAACCATGATAAGAACTTGAAAAAATACTTCTTTATAGTGATTTGACAAATTCATAAATTTTGCCTAAATAATAAAACATGGAAGCCATGGATTAACTCAGAAGGGTAGTCCATATCCAATATATGTTCTCATAAGCATTTATACGCAAACATGTTTTTAAGATGTCATGTAAGCATATACAAGATTGAAATATAGGTTTTCCTATAAAGCAAACTTATAACACTAGATCCCGAAAAGAAACTAATGGAAAATGAGGAGTGAGCTTGTTGGGAAGCTGAACATTAGAAAGGGATGAAAAACCTTAAAGAAGTCGTAACAAGGCTTGCTAGTCTACTCAACCAGTATTAGTATCTCATCCAACAACTATAACTCTTTTTTAGAATCCGAGCCCCAATGAAACATCTTTAGAATCTAGTTCATGGGTCACTATTTGTATGTCCAACTTGTTTAAGACTACCTCTTTTGGTAAAATTGACTGAAGAAGAAGCTATGAAGGGGAAGCTTATGGAAGAAGAGGCTTATGACAAATAGGTAGCTTTAAAAAAAATGATGAAGGCGATAGAAGGGTCTAATCTATATGACCTAGTAAAAGAAACAGAAATGTGCTTTGTCTTTAATGTCACGGTACTAAAGGAATTTCGAGTGCCCGAGTTTGTTAAGTATACAGGAAATCAATTCCCAATGACTTACTTAAAATCTTACTATAATAAAATAGCAAAAGTTATTGATGATGAGAAAATGCTCATCCTTTTTTTCCAAGATATCCTCAGTGACTTTGCCTTGATTTTATATAAAGCTTGACAATACCAGGATTAAAGTATTGAAATACCTAATGAATGCATTTGTCAAATAATATAAATTCAATATAGATACTGCACATGATAGAATAAGCATGCAAGATATGAAATGTTAGACATGGAATTTATATGGGAGTATGCCCTGAAGTGGCGTGGAGTAGCTGCTTAGGTGAATTCTCAACTGTTAGAAAAAGAGATGGCCAACTTGTTTACCCATACTTTTAAGACACCTTACTTATTTACCCATACTTTTACTAACCTAGTGATTATGGCTAAAAAAATTGAACAAGCTATCAAAACATGAAAAACTAAAGGTCCATCCATGAGCTCTAGAGTCATCATAGAAGGTGAATCTGAAAATGGCCCTCAATTAGGATAAAATGGAACAAGTTGAATTTATAAATGATAATGGTACATACTGCATTGTTACAAGATCATTTTCAGCATAACAAGTGGTTAGTAAACATTGATAAGACACAGATGTTGTTGAGGAATTTGACCTAAGAAAGAGAGGCATTTTTCAAGCCTTTTGTTATAGAACTTTTCTATTCAACATTTTATTTTTAAGTATGTTTTTATATGTGCTAGGATTACATCACATCTTTTTAATGAAACATGTCTTTTTTGTCTCTTTGTTGTTTTGAAATCAAGAAATGTTTTTTTTTTATGAAAATAATAACTAGACATTATTATTGTCAATGATTAGATAAATATAATAGTTAAAATGGTCGAACCCCAAGGTATGCTATGCACGACACTAAGAGGCAATCTCTATGTGATATTCCACATCGATGGGTAAGGACTTAAGGGAGAGCCTTATATGAGCATGCTCACCTTGACTAGTAAGACGTGTTTCGGGGTCATGCGTGGCTGCTAAGAATAAATCGGTGAGGCCCGTGGGTCAAAGCAGACAATATCTTGCTAGTAGGGTGGGGTGTTATATTTGGTATTAGAGCCCAGCTCACTGGCTGTCTGGTGGTGCTGACGGGGTCGACGAGCTCTTTAAGGGGGTGTATTGTAATATCCCATATTGACGGGTGATGAATTGGGGGAGGGATTTATATGAGCATGCTCACCTTGACTAGTAAGATGCGTTTTGAGGCCATGTGTGACTACCAAGAACAAATCCGTGAAGTCCGTGGGCCAAAGCGGACAATATCTTGCTAGTGGGATAAGGTGTTATACTCCACCCTTATTTAGACTCATAAAATTGAATCTTATAAGTCATAGCTCTGTTCAAAATATTATGACCAAACTAGTTTTGTAAAAAAAAAACCCTTGAAAAAATAATCTTAAAAATTCAAATCTACTTTTTTTATTTAAGAAATAATTCAATGTTTGCTTAAAAATAATGTTTAGGCACCCTTTTTTTGTAAGGTAACCAATAAATCATTCAAGCAATTCTCATTATGAGGTGACCAAACAATTTTGAACTAAAAGACAAAATGAAAATATGCAATTACCCTCACACTATGTTTTTTGAGCCATGTTTTAGATGTATTTATAAGGGCATGTAGTGGATTCAGTAGTCATAGACTCCAAAACATAGTTATTTGCAACTCCAAACTATTATATTGAACAAGAAAAAAACTTATTTGTTCTAACTGTTTGTGCTTGAATGAAGAAAGATCATCTTGTTATTTTTTTATTTTAAAAAAAATATTATTATACCCCCTACACTCCCCATTTGAGCTTGAATGAGTGTCTCATGAAAAACCTTAACTAGGATCACACTTCATATTGGGAAGCAAATAAAAATTCAAAAATGATCAAGAGTTATGAAAAATTATGAAATCCAAAAGTAAAAAATCCTAAAAATTTTGAATGTTAGGGGGTATGCTTAAATAAAAAACAAAAAAAATGACCAAGTCAAGGTCAAAATAAAATAAAGATGCCCCAATAAAACAATCAAAAGAAGGTGAGACAAATAAATACGGAGAATAAAATATTGAAAAATTAGAAAAAGTCAGATAAATGACAATGAGCTAAAAACCCTAAAAACACTTTTTGAGCCTAATAAATTCTTTTCTTTCGTAGCCAAAAAGCCATAGTCTGTATTACTTCCTGACACAATCAAAGATTTGATGTCTTATCCCAAGTGCAGGAGTGTCAAAGTAATAAATAACCCAGCAAGATCGGGATCGAACCACAGGAAGGTCAACTATATAAATTACAAATAAAGAGAAAGATTTGAAGAGAATAATAACAAAAAAGGAGTTAAAGAGAGTTTTGGGATGTGATATTGGTGTAAGGATTAAAAAATGATAAAACAAATGTCAAGGCTAGAGGATTCACTAATGGTATTTCAAATAAATATAATATAAACTCTTTTAATTACTCAACTGGAAACCATACATAAAGGAGCTTTTAATCGGATGATTTATCGTTATTAACTCAATATAAATTATTAACATGATCATATTAATCATCTTATCTAAGTAACAACATACTTATAAATATCATCAAGTATTCATGTTGCTAGCTTATGTTAACAACAAATCAAGTTCCTATCATAATAACGATGTCGGCCGAAGACTATGAAGGTTCAATTATTTGATGTACCAAGTGTTATACAACACAAATATAGATTAACCATTTAACAAGTAAGGTATTAAGAATTAGTAAGATAAAAAGATAAAACATGTTAATAACAATCTTTCTTGGATATAAACATTAAAGTTCATGTTGAGTTTATATTATACCTATTCTAACACCACTAGTGAAACCTTTTTACCTTGACATATTAACTTAGCTAAACATAATGAAGAAGAAAAACATAAATAAACAATATAAGAATATAAACATGATATAAGTTAACTAAGTATAGCAAAGGAAATGAAAAAGCATAAACAAGAGATTAATATAGCATGAAAGAAAACTTGAACATTACAAAAATATAAAAAGAGAAAACAGGAAGATGATTTTGATATGAAAAATAAGATGACTAAATACATGGCAAATGCCTCCTTTTATAGGCTAAAATTCAAAACTATTAATTGGTTGACTAAGAAAATAGTTGGTGGTCAACCATTGATTTGGTGGCTGGTTATTGATATTGTTGGCTGGCCAAAACTATCATTGCTAACATCAGAATTAGAGCCCATCTTACCATGAAAGTTGTGGGCAATTGTCTCAGCTTTCCAACAAAAAAAACCGGAGCTCATTTGGACTTCTAGAACTCAAATTATGAGCTAAAAACCAAACAATGTCTGAGCTGCAGGACAAATTTCAACTTCTCTGATGATGTTAAAATTTGAACTTGAAATGGTAGAATTGAGTCTTGGGCGCCTATGAAAGTTTTAGACCTATGTCTTAGCTTTCCATACATATAAAGCAGACCTAAATCCAAGATCCACAACTCCAGTTATGATCCAATAACCGAATGGTGTTCCAGTTTGAACCAGCATCTCTTCTCTTAGCCCTTTCTTTGTCTTCTTAATTTCAATAGTTAATCACATCAATCGATCCTTTGAATTGTGAGATATACCTGCATTCAAATCAAGCATTTACATAAATTAAAGATATATTATATTATCAGACTTGTTATTATAAAACATGCTTTAGTTAGGGAATTTAATGATACTTTAGTGCAATATAATGATATAAAGCCTTAATGAGAATGCACTTTTAAGTTCTAATCACTTCCCTTTAAAAAGTCATTTCTAATCAAACAACCAAGCAACTTGGATCAATAAATGACATTCTTAAAGTGCAAAAGACATTCTTATAAGAGTTGTGATATCGTGAATAAGCTACTCATTATTATTCATGTAAAGAAAATGAGTGCTAAAAAATAAGACAAATCTCTTTCAACAAAACCTTGAGTTTTTACTCGAGCATCCTATTATAAAACCCATAAAAAAATAGGGTCACCTCATCACCTATCTTCACTCATTCTAATCTTACATACATAAGATAAAATTATCTTTCCCCTAAAGAGCTGCAATAAAGGCAAAGAAATTTGTTTTAAATGATTAATTTCTGCTTTTAAAATACAAGAGTCAAAATTTCAATATGTTTATTTGAGCTATGGATAACCTGATTTTGAGTTGACATTTTCTTCTCATCTTTACCTTGTCAATTGTTGACCAAATACACACGAAAGCTGACGTGTGTTAGGTCATAATCAAATAAACACTTTCAAAATCACATCTCTATGATTTTCTTGCAACAATTTGACTTGAATTGATACGATTCTTGAAATTTATTATCTGATTCCAAACAAGAAAATGATTTTCAAACAAAAAGGTTTATTGACTAAATTTACAAAGTTTTTTAACAAAGATGATATTGACACTTCTTGTGAGTTGTCATTGGAAAGTTGAGCAGTCGGGAAGCAATGTTGTGGATCCTATGAGGGGTAATGGATGATATCCACATTACCTAGGGGTAATATGGCAGCTTATCAAACCTATATGTACGTAGGCTCTGCGTGTAGCTTAATCCAAAGATATTAAGTCATCATCTACCTTTATTTTTTTATAAAAAAAAAACATGAATTTTAAGAAAAAAATAATATATATAAAAACGCTAATACATCATAATTAAATTTCGATCTTCAAAACAACCAAAGGAAGGACAGAATCTGGGAGAGAACATCCAGCTCAAGCAGAAATGCTTGAACCACACCCCGAAAGTCTAAGCACTGGCTCGTTATGTTAACAATGTAGGTCATGACAGGATATTTGATCCTGATTTTTGCCCTGTTTGTTTTTGCGTTTCAAAAGCGTTTTTGAAAAAAATTAAAAATTATTTATTTTTTTCTTTGCTTCAAATTGATTTTTTGTGTGTTTTTAGATCATTTTGATGCGCTAATATCAAAAATAATTTTTTAAAAATAAAAAAATAATATTATTTTGATACATTTCTGAGTGAAAAACACTTTAAAAAGCAACCGCAACCACACTCCCAAACATAGCCAAAGTATACAAGTGCTTATTTTGTCTTATTACATAGCCAAAGTATACAAGTGCTTATTTTGTCTTATTACATAGCCAAAGTATACAAGTGCTTATTTTGTCTTATTAAAACAAGAGAGTCAGCAAACCCCATTATATCCGTAAAATTAAGCATTTAATTATTATTTATATATATATATATATATATATATATATATATATATATATATATATATATATATTTTAAATCAAAATATTCGAGTAAGATATTAGATTAAAGTCATGAATACTAGTTTCTTTTAATTGTTTATTTGTCTAACATGAAAAAAATTATGGTGTATATAAAATAAATAATGATATTTTATTACTTATTTATTAGATTTGCTCTAAAAAACAACATATATGAGATAGAAAAAAAATCATATTTGAAATTTATTAAAAATAAGGCAAATCTCTCTCAACAAAACCTCGAGTTTTTACTTGAGCATCATACTTTAAAACCCATAAAAAAATAGGGTTACCTCATCATGTACCTTCACCCATTCTAATCTTGCATACATAAGATAAAATAATTTTTTCCCTAAAGATAAAACCTTAAAGAGTTGCAATAAAGGGAAAGAAATTTATTTTAAAGGTTTAATTTCTGCTTTTAAATACAAGAGTCAAAATTTCAAGATGTTTATTTGAGCCATGAATAACCTGATTTTGAGCTGACATTTTCTTCTCATCTTTACCTTGTCAATTATGGACCAAATATGCATGAAAGCTGCTTCTTAATGTTCAATGACGTATGTTAGGGTCATAATAATAAAAAAAAAACACTTCAAAAATCACATCTTTATGATTTTCTTGGAACAATTAGACTTGAATCGATACGATTCTTGAAATTTACTATCTGATTCCAAAACAAGAAAATGATTTTCAAACAAAAAGGGTCATTGACTAAGTTTACCAAGTTTTTTTTTTTACAAAGATAATATTGACACTTCTTATGAGTTGTCATTGGAAAGTTGAGCAGTTGGGGAATAATGTTGTGGATCCTATGGGAGGTAATGGATGATATCCAAATTAGCTAGGAGTAGTATGACAATTTGGCAAACCCATATGTATGTGGGCTCTGTGTGTAACTTAATCCAAGGATATTGGGTCATCACTCTACCTTTATTTTTTTAAAAAAAACATGGATTTTAAGAAAAAAATAATATATATAAAAACACTAAAACATCATAATTAAATTTTAATCTTCAAAACAACCAAAGGAAGGACAGAATTTTGAAGAGAACATCTAGCTTAAGCAGAAATGCTTGAACCACACCCCGAAAATCTGAGCATTAGCTCGTTATGTTTACATTGTTGCTCGTGATAGTATATTTGATCTCAATTTTATATACAAGTGCTTATTTTGTCTTATTAAAACAAGAGAGTCAACAAACCCCGTTATATCTTGTAAAAGTAAGCATTTAATTATTAAATATATAATTTTTTTTCAATCTAAATATTTGAGTAAGATATTATATTAAAGTCATGAATACCAATTTCTTTTAGTTGTTTATTTATCTACTAAGAAAAAAAATATTATGGTATATATAAAATAAATAATAATATTTTATTAGTTATTTATTAGATTCACTCTAAAAAACAACATATATGTGATAGAAAAAAATCATATTAAAAATCTATTAAAAATATTATTTATACTATACCAAGCTCACTTAAAAGAAATAGAATAGAGAAACCAAGTTAAAACCCATGAATCTATTTCTTTTTGCAATCCATCTACACAAAGTCTATTTTTAAAAATATTTTTTATTTAGAAATATATTAAAATATTATTTTTTTATAAATTATTTTTGACATCATCACATCAAAACAATTCAAAAATATATATAAAAAATTTAATTTAAAATTAACAAATTCAAAACTCCAAACAACCCCCCCTCTCTCTCTCTCTCTCTCTCTCTCTCTTTCTCTATATATATATATATATATATATAGACAATGTAAGCTTTTTTTTTTTTGTGTCCGTTTGAAATTGAGATTGAACATGGTCTTCATCAAAATTAAATTTTTCAGTGTTTTTAAATTATTATAATATGTTGACATTAAAAATAAATTTTAAAAAATAAAAAAATATTGTAATATAGTTCTAAATAAAAAATACTTTAAAAAAAACCTCCACAGCAGCCTTTGACACTTCCTTCTCAACACCCCCCCCACACACACACACCCACACACGCACACACGCACGCACACAGAGAGAGATATAAAGAAAGAAAGAACAATAGATAATATAAGCTTTATTTTTTTTTATGTCCGTTCGAAATTTGAGATTGAACATGCTCTTCATCAAAATTAAATTTTTCAATGTTTTTAAATTATTATAATATGTTGATATTAAAAATAAATTTTAAAAAATAAAAAAATATTTTAATATAGTTCTAAATAAAAAATACTTTCAAAAAAAAACCTCCACAGCAGTCTATGACACTCCCTTCTCGTCCTCGCCCCTCCACCATGCACAGAGTCACAAATTTTTTGATAATCTAAGATAACATGGAACAATGAGATGAACACAACTGATACTTGTTTAATGGTTTTTCCGTATAGTTTATTCCTTTACCAGTCAAGAAATGTTTCATTAATATAACATATTATTCTATTTTGATGACCGAATAACTCACATCACTGAGCGACAACAAGGTTTGTTGATTGAATCACAATTATTAAAACTTGTCGGGCCCGACAACAGTACGTGATTGACATGTTACCTTATCTAGGTTAGGTATAAAAAAATAATATGAATTAATAAAGTTTGATTCGTCATTCATCCATCCCATCAAAATTTAGATTACCTTTTATTTTATCTTTTTCAAATCATTTAATTCAGTACCCTTTTACGGAATCAGTCAAGTTTGTTTTATAACTTTGGACCGAATATCTGGCATCACTAAGCGACGACAAAGCTTTGCCATTCCTCGCTTGATGGCCGAAAATTCTCCTGTACTAGAGAGTATACATATCTTGAATGAACCACAAGTAGACAACACATACACATTTTTCTCCTCCTTGCTCCTCAACCCTTCTCCAATAAGTCAAGCTTCTCTCTCTGAGCAATGGCGTTATCAGGTGACAACGAAGTTGCCATCCAGCTTCCCAGTCTTCAACGTGTTCAAAGACGGTCGGGTCGAATTATTGTGGTCGGATTTATTCCAGAAAATGCCACCGTCCCATGATCTGATTACAGGGGTCAAGTCCAAGGATGTGATCATCTCGACTGAACCTCAAGTCTCTACACGTATCTTCTTGCCAGAACTCAAAACCCCTGACGAAAATTCCCTCTCTTGCTTTATATTCATGGGGCCGGGTGGCTTTGTAATGTTTTCTGCCTTCGATGCTCGCCACCACGTTTTGTGCAACACAATACTGCTGAGGCTAAGGTTATTGTGGTCTATGTGGAATATCGTCTCTTCCCGGCCCGACCTCTACCTGCATGCTACGAGGACTCGTGGGAGGCGCTCTAGTGGGTGGCTTCGCATGCTGATGGGAGTGGCTCTGAGCCGTGGCTGAATGACCATACTGATTCTGGTGAAGTTTTTGTGGGGGGAGATAGTGCTGGAGATAACATTTCACATACTCTTGCATTCCGGGTCGGGTCAATTGGGTTACCTGCAGTGCAAGTTAGTTGGAATTATTATGACACATCCATTTTTTTGGTGGCACTGAAGATGATGAAATGTGGTTGTAAATGTGCACAAATAATAGAATAAAATTATTATGACACATCCTTTTCAAGAATGCTTTTATTCTTTCTCTCTATTATTCCATTTTGTTTTGAAAATCTAGGCACCATTACGAGTCTCTTTATACTATATCATTATCTTTACAAAACTCATTAAAATCATTATAACAAAATTCACCCCCTACCCATCTTAATTGATTTTATAAAATAACCATTTTTTTTTTCAATTAATGTCTTAAACTTTTTAAGAAAAATTAAACACATAAGATTTTTTTTTTTTAAGTATACCTGAGTTTTTCTCCTATAATCATCAATAAAAAGTAGAAAATACAGATTCTTACTAAATAGACATGGTTTGATAGGACCACAAACTTCGGTATATATTTCTTACAGGAGTTAACTTGCTCTTGATGTAAACTCCTTCAGAAAGCTCTTATGAAATTACTTGCCTACTAAACATCCTTTACATAACTGATTTAGAAGTATAATGGATAGTAAACCCTTCAATATCTTCTTTTGTGCCATCATCTTCAAGTTATGAAAGTTTACATGACCAAGTCTTATACGTCAAAGTCAAGTCTCATCAGTCTCTATATTTAGCAAGAACATTATATTCTTTGTCATGACTACCTTTGCAATCATAGCTCCTTTAGTTTTAAGTAATGTCAAAGTATGATATTTCATCTTAATATCATATCTTTTCTCTAGCAATTGTTCTAAATTCAGTATGTTGCTTTTCACCGTTGATATATAATAGACATCACTAATATATTGATGACTTTCATCTTTTAATTTAATCAAAATATTATCTTTTCCTTTGATGACAACCTTTGAATGATCTGCAAAGGTGGCATTACCTCTAATTGCTTCATCAAGCTCCATGAACCTATCTTTATCTCCATACATATGTTTGCTGGCTCCATTGTCTTGATACCACATGCTCTCTTTGTTTTACATTAACTTATTATGCACTAATAGTAGGGTGTCTTTCTTTTCTTCTTCTATCACTAGATTTGAATTCTCCCCAACCCTTTTGGTTGGACTCCAACAATCCCTAGCATAATTACCTATCTTTTGACAATTACAGCATTTAACTTTTGATTTGTCAAATCTGGATTTTAGATTGTCACTGATAGTGTAACCGGTCGACCGGTTTGCTTCATGCAATCGACTGATTGACCTGTTAAGGCTATCATGACCTTCTCTTCCAAATTTGTCTCTTCCTCTTCTTCAATTGCTTTGTCCACGTCCTCTACCCCCTTATGAATATCCAAAACCATCTTGATTTGAAAAAAGTGTTTGTGTACCCATATTCTCTTCAATCTTATTGATTTTTTCCTCATGAGTTTGTAATTTTCCCATGAGACCTTGGATTGAAAGAACTTTCATGTTTTGCAGCCAGCGTAGGATTTTCTCTACCACACATGTCTCATTCATCTTCTTCCAATATCTCTTCATTTTATTATATATAACCAATACTCTTACAAAGTATTCTGAAATATTTTTTGATTCAAGAATATGTAATTTTTCAAAGTCACCACATAGCTTTTGTAGATGTACCTTTCTCACATTCCTAACTCCTTGGTTTGATTCTTGCAAAACTTCTCATGCTTGCTTGGCGGTGGTTGCATTGACCACTATCTCAAAAGTGGCATCATCTAGACATTGGTGGATGATTGTATTTGTGAGTGCTTGTTGATCCTTCCTTTGTGCCTTCTGCACAGCCTCCTTGGGATGAAGTCAACGTTGTTCCATCTATAGGCTCCTCAAAGCCTTTTTCGACCATCTCTCATACATCTTGGGAACCTAGCCAAGCTTTTACTTGAATACACCAAGTTTCCTAGTTATCTTTTGTCAACCTAGGACATTAAAGTGAGAAGTTTGGATTGACCATGTCAAATAATCAAACCTAAGCTCTGATACCACTTGTTGGAAGGAAGATAGGTGTGGTATAAGATCAAAAACAGTAATGTAAAGTCAAAAACTCAAGAACAAGAAGAAAATATACTTTTATTAAGGGTTTATCTCTAAGCTCTTTTATATATTCTCTCAACAAAAATACTGAATTACAAGTCTTTTTATATGCGTAAAATCCTTGACAATCAAGAAATTAAACTAACATAAGAAAATATTAATCTAAATAGAAATAGTATTTTACCGACTGAACCAGACGACCAGTTCTCTTTCAATAAAAAATTATTTCTTTTTTAAAACAGATTTTGTGTTGAGTTGGTGTGTGTTCACCATGATGTGGCAACCTGAGGCTACGAGGGCTGAGCATTACAAAAAGATGGGGGGAGGGGGGCAAATCTCAATTTGTCGTTCTTTGATACCTTTATAATTTGTATTATTATATCGATGGATTTTTATTTCATAATGATATGAAAGTAAAATTAGTAAAACCGATGCCATACTTATTTAAAAAATATTTTTATTTTTAAAAACAATAAATTATATAAAGATGAATTGTTTTACTTTTAGTTAGTGAATGTGTTGCTTTCGTTTTGAAAGTAAAATTATTTACATTCAAAGTATAAGTATTTTATTTTTAAAGTAAAGCATAACTTAACAAAACATAATTTTTAAAACAAAAGGCAGTTATAATTTAAAAGTACATCAATATTAAATAGGTGTTTGCTTTTAAATGTGTCAAAGTACCATTATGCCAGGCTGCAACTCGTTACTCTTTGTTTCTTTTCTTTTTACTTTGAATTAGTTATTTTATTTTTATTTTTTTAATGTGGATGTCGTCCGAGCTAACTTATACGTACCTCGACTAATCTCACGGACCCTGAAGTTAATGACTATGTAAGCCTCCAGTGGCCATCATATTAGCAACCACGGGGTTCGAACCTGAGATCACAGGGAGAGCAAACCCCTTGATTTCAAACTCTTGTCATTGAACCATCTACTAGATGGTTAAATATTAGTTATCTTTTCTTCCTTACATGTTAGGTAGCCCATAGGACTTTTGCAAATGAAATTTGAAGGTATCTATTCTTATATGCTATCTCGTGATTTCTTTGCCTTTTCTTTTCCAAGTGAAAAAATAATTTTTCAAATAATATCAGCTTGTCTGCATTACTTTTATTAGTTTTTACACCTCCTTTTTTTTCTTTTCTTTTTTTCAATTTACTAACCCTACAAAAAAAAAAATAACGTTAATGCTTGAAAAGTAAGTTGTGTGATGTTATAAAATGCGTGTATATATCATGTTAACATTACAAGGAAACACCCTAAAACAAGAATATACATATGCTTCATTCTTGTCCCTGGCTAATACTTTTTTCTTTTTTTTTTTTTTGAAACATCGATTTCAAAAACATTATTTTTTTCTTTGTTTAAAATTAATTTTTTAATATTTTTAAATTATTTTAATATATTGATATTAAAAATAAATTTTAAAAATAAAAAATATATTTTTAAACGAAAATTAATTACTATTATAAATACATATAATTAAAGAGAGAAGCACTGTCCCAACAGAAGATTTTTGAAATCTGAAGAGAATAAGCATTACATAGAGATGGAGCAAATGGGTAGAAAATTAACTTCTAATCTTTTCAATTTCAAGAAAGAACAGCAAAACAAGAAAAGAGAAGGAGTTATTACAGAGAGATCGAGCATGGCTTTGAGATGGGAAGGCTTAACTTGTTCTTGCTCGGCTGTTGAAGAGGGAAGCGATGGCCATTGTTTCAGTCTTGACTTTTTCTTTTTCTTTTTCCCAGCGATATGTAGGAATAGCAGTTCAGTGAAAGAAAATGGATTGCAGCTTTTGTTTTGCCTATCCCGTGAGATCTGCTAAATCAGAGGATGATAAATTAAATTCACCGTTTTTTCCATTTAGCTTTTGGATATGATTGGAATTATGATGGCAGTTGGGGTTTAAAATAGCTTTTATATATAAATATATTAAAATGATATTTTTTTATTTTTTAAAAATTTTTTTTTAAATTAACACATCAAAACGATCTAAAAATATAAAAAATTAATTTTTAATAAAAATAAAATTAAAATTTAAAAAAATATAATTTTTTCTAAACACTAATTTTATATAACTTTGTTCGACAAACACACCAAGTGATCAAATCCACCTGAAAAGAAGATTAAATCTTTTATTTGATGATCTTAAGGGCACACACCTACACATGATCTAATATATGGTGAGGAATTTAATAAACTTCACTTAACAGCAGCTCTAAAATATAGGTTTGCTTCGGTCAATTTATTTATTTTTTTAATGGATTTTTTTTCAACTTATAACCTTAAATATTTGGTCATTTATGATTGGTTTTTTTATTCTGTTTGGATATAAATTTTATGATTTTATTATAATCTCTTCTTCTTATCCATGGTTTTTTATAGACTAATCCAATAAAAATAATTATCATTTTAATATTTTTAAAAATATATATTAAAAAAATATATCACCACATAAGTATTTAAAAAATATTATGATCAATATAAATTATATTTTTATATTTTTTTTAGATTAAAAGAAATATTCAACTTGCGTGTACTCGTACACATCCTAAATCGAGTCAAAAAAGAAGAAAAAAAAAAATTCACCTCAAAAGTTGGTGTTTGGATGTTTGTTTTTTTTATCACTCAACAATCATGGACTTGTGTCGTCCTCTCCACCGTTCACTACCGGACAAAAGCAGGTTAGGCGGTTGATTATCTTTTATCAACATTATTTTATATTGTCTTAATGATTATCTCGGTTTCAATGTTTGCAGTATGATCCTAATAATTTAATTAGATTACCGGTAATATGTGAATCGAGTTTGGTCAATATGATCCTAATTTGTTTTAAATGGCTAAACATTTAAGTTTGTTTAGAAAAGCTGGTTTATTAGAAACACATTTTTTTACAGTAGAAAATAAAAGTATCAGTCCTCTGCTACATGCATGGTGGCGGCTTTTGCTTTGAGTCTGCCTTCTCACCACTTTTTCACACCCATTTACTGGCACTGGTTGCTGAATCCAATGCCATTACTGTATCGCTTGAATACGGGCATGGCCACAGAGGCCCTAACCCGGAAGTTATATAGATTCTTGGGTAGGGCTTTAATGGCTAAAGCATCACATGTCAAAGGAAATGGGTCTGAGCCGTGGTTGAATAACCACACGGATTTTAGTCGATTTTTCATGGGTGGAGATAGTGGTGAAGCTAATATGTCCAATTTCTTGGCAGTCAAATTAGATCATATGGGTTACCCGGTGAGAGGTTTGTTGGAATGATTATGGTGCATCCATTTTTAGATGGCATGGAGAATGATGAAATGCTGGTGTTCATGTACCCTACAAATTGTGAGAAGCAAGATCCTAGGTGATAATCTTATTTTTAACCGGTCTAAAAAAACATTTATTATCCTTTTCTCTTGGACATGTTTAAAGAAATGAGCATGCCTCAAGTGGGGGCTTCGCAGTGTCTCAAGCACTGTTATTAAACCCGGCCCAACCCAACGAGTCGACCCGGTGGCTGGACCGGTCCGGGTTTAATAAAAGACCGGCTGTGGCAATAGCCCGGTCAAACCCGGAGGGTCGACCCGGGCGAACCCGGACGAGACCTGGTTTTTTTTTCAAATGTGAGATTTGAAACCCATTAGTATATATACTCTATGTTCCCAAGAAAAAAGTCATGTTTTTTCAATGTGGGTTAAAAAACTTTTTGGTTTAAATACTTCAACTTAAAAGGATAACATAGTATCTTTTCAATGTGAGATTTGAAGCCCTTTTATATATATACTCTATGTTCCCAAGAAAAAAGTTATGTTTTTTCAACGTGGGATAAAAAACTTTTTTAGTTTAAATACTTGAACTTAAAAACTTAACATAATATCTTTTTAATGTGAAATAAAAAACTTTTTAAAACATTCTCTTAAACTTCATAATATGTATAATCTATATTTACATGGACTTTTTATATGAAATATTAAAACTTTATTTTTTTTTAATTTTTTTAGGTTAATCCGGGTTGACTCGAGTTGACCCGGATTAACCCATGAAATCCAGGACTCGACCCCTTGGTCGGGTTAACCCCCGAACCGGGTTTAATAACTATGGTCTCAAGTCACGGACATGCTGGATCTGGTGCTATCTAGACCCAGACACAATTGGGTTTGGCAGTACACCAAGCCATATGAATGCTTGGTTTAGCGCTAGCCAAACCCAGCCTTGATTGGGTTTCGCAATATGCGATGCCCCTGGCACGTCCATGTAAATGCGCACCCTCCCATGGAACGTCCTAGAGAATGACCATCCGTCCTTGGCACGTCCAAAAAAATAAGGTAATATGGGTTTGACAAATATGTCAAAGAGTTGGTGGGGGGATTACACTCGCCGAGTTAGGAATTTTTTTTTTATTATAGAGCAAAGGAGGTGAGATGGAAGAAGAAAATAAAGGAAAAGAATGCGGAGGAGTTAGGGAAAAAGGGAAAAGTTGGATTTTTTTCTCATCAGGAAAAAGACGAAGAGACTATTGTTGAAAGAAAATAGAGGAAGAAAATAGAAGACTAGTTTAATCGGACTAAAATTGAAAGAAATTCAAGTTCAAGGATGAGTTGGAACAATTAGCCAAGTTAGAAAATCAATTAATGGCTTAATTGAAGAAAAAAACTGAAAGTCAATTTGTTTTAAAAATAAAGAATTGAATGATCAATGACCAAAATAAAAAGTGAAGAATTTAGAGGACATATTCTAATTTTGTTAGAGGTATAATTGAATGAAATTAAAAAAAAAAGTGAAATTAATCGAATTAATAAACATTCAGAGACCAAAAACTAAAACGCAAAAGGTGCTAAAATGCTGGGCTTATTTATTAAAAAAAAAGGTCAAAAATACTTTTTTACGTTTTAGCAGCACTCTGATAAAAAAAATTGTCCAAATTTTTTATATTGTGTTAGCTTTTGAATAAAAATGTTCTTTAAAAAAAATATTTATGCATGTATATTTTTATTTAATGCCAAATTTATTAAATTCACCTGTCAAAATCAAAGGACCCATTAAACTAACATACCTGAATTTTAAAAGTTTAATTCTCATCATCGATATGGTTCAAGACCTAATTATCACCTAATTATCACCATCAATACAGACCCAACACCCTTTTTTTTTTAACTTCACTGTAATCTCTATTTTCAGAGATAAATGTCCTTTTTTTTACATGTCTCATTTTGCATGAGACCGATGAAAAAAATCTTGTAATAAACAAATCTTCTTTTAAGGGGACCAATGATAATTTAAAAAAAAAACAATAAATCTCATTTTAAAAGGAACATACATTAAGATTTAGCTTTTAAGAATAACTAAACTAACGAGTTTTTAATTTTTAGGGATTGATATTAAATTTTTCATAAAATAAACAAAAATAAAAATTGAAAATGAGCTAAAAATAATTAGGATAATTAATGATAATAAAAAAAAAATTTAAAAGAAAACACCTAATAAAGGTAACATTTCGTAAGAAAGGATGCTGTAAGGGTGTCACCGCTCTTTTTTTTAGTATAACTAACTCCTTACGTGAATCTCTAAAACTAATGTTTATCTTTAGAACCCTCAATTTCCTCCAATTACTATGTGAAAATTTTTATTTTTTCACTATATATATATTTTGAGCCCCATCACGATGTCCACCAAGGTGCA
>Ga0325410_1001771_pt1 | contig 23917 bp, 14 predicted proteins | sample PopdelMetagenome_16_FD_206182 | JGI IMG/M metagenome (GOLD analysis project Ga0325410, IMG submission 206182) | Populus deltoides microbial communities from Bellville, Georgia, United States - Xylem-PdIQD-R3 | ecosystem: Host-associated > Plants > Phyllosphere > Stem > Wood/Secondary xylem...
GAAACAAAAAGATTTCTATCTTGACTAAGAGATTAGAAGAACAAAGATAGAGTTTGGATTCAATTTAGGTTTAAGTTTTTGTTTTTAAGGTGATCATTTTATATTTAGTAAAGTGACATGTCACTTGATGATAAACTTATAATGTCAAATATATTCTTTCTTTGCGCTTAAAAATAAAAAGGTTGTTATATTTTGGGGGATATATTGTGTGTTAACAGGCAATTTGCTATGTTGTGGGATTTCTAAATTGAAATGAGAGAATCTCATTATTTCAAGATAAACCAAGAAATTACTTGGCAAAAATCTCAAGATTTCGGTTTAAAAATATAAGTTTTTTTTTTTTTACTAAAAGAGATTCTTGCTGAAAAGAGAAAAGAAGAAGAAGGAGAAGATCCATATGTTGTTGGATTATTTTATATTTAATATATATAAAGATAATTTGATAATTTTGTTAAATTATTTTTTGTATTGACTTCGGATAAAAATAATAATTTTCAAACAATAAATGAACCAAACAATTTTTTTATGTAATTCTTATCGTTTTCTTTTGTTATCCGGAAACGTGGAAATTGTGTCGTCTTCCTTCCTTAAGACTAGATGGCCGCTGAGATTTACAACCAATTACAATATGTAACACCAGATATTTTCCTTACCTTTAAGAAAGCAGATATTTTCCTTATTATCACCAACAGACAGCAGAAGCAGCGTTCTTCTTCCACAGCTCTTCCTCTTCCAGGTTAAATCTTTTGTAGAAAATGAGAGCTTCCAGTACTTCATTTCACTTCTTAGAATCCACTTCTCTCTCTAGAGGACCTGTCGACATTTCCCGGTACTTCTTCTTCTTCTTCTTCTTCTACTATTAAAGAAAAGTATACATGTCTCTCCTAATCAAATTTTCCAGTATTTCACTAATGTGTAGTTAGTTTTCATTTTAAGCAAGACATGATGGCAACATTTATCTTTTGTAATATGTTTAGCACTTTTCACTTGCCATCAAGGTAACATTGAGTTATAATAATATCTTATCTAGAGTTGTTTCATCCTCTGAATTTTGGTTTCTAAATTTTTTTTGAGGTTTCAGTTTCTTCTCAGATACCGTCTTTTCGTCGGAGGGTTAATTAGGGGATCGGTGGGTAAATGCATTTAATTATTTTTTTTAAAAAAATAAAAAAATGCATTTACCCTTCTATACTTGTGGGTTAGTATTATATTGTATTTACTCGGTTTTACATTGCCACAGGTCTCAACTTTCTATTCCTAGGAAGCTCTTTTTTTGCCGAGCAAAATTTGGTAAGGAATTCCATCTTAGAATTTCTTTTTCTTTTCTTTTTATCAAGCATTGCTTTGTGTTCGTGTTTCCATTTTAAATCGAGTTGAAGCCAATACTGCGCACAATTTGCTAGTTTCCTATTGTCTTTGGTTGCACTGACCAGTTTTTTTTTTTTTTTTTCTGTAGAGAAATTGAGCATTTTGTTTAGGATCCATGTGGACAAAACTTGACATATTATTTTTGGCATGAATGCGAATTTTGTTGTATTTGTTTGCTCTGACAATTAAAAAAAATGCCTGCAGCTAAAAGAATTAAAGTTTATTAATAAATTTTAAATAGTGTAAGGGGATGACTAAAAGGGTAGAAATTTCTCGAAGTTGGTGAAAAATACAGTCTGGGAATGCATGAAACTTAATTAGCAGTAATATAATCAATGATGAACAATCACGAGAAGCCTTATTAACAATTTGTGGAGAGCAAATGAGCTTATAATAGATGACTTGTAAGTAAACCTTGAAGGCTGCACATTTTTTTTGCTCTCGATTTCTTCTGGAAAGGTTTCATTCTGGACTATATAACGATCTACAGGGAAGTTCCTGGCGGTTCTTCAATTTATGACTTTATGTTGTGTTATTGTTATTGCCATTTACTTCTTTTAGTAGTGTTTTGTACTGGTTCTATTCCAGGAGTGAGTTATAAAGCTATTATAATAAATGCTGATTCTGGGATAGATGGATCCTTCAGCTCGAGAGTGAGAGTGGTGCCAGCAACTCTGGTGGCAGCAGAAAAAGAAGAAGCGAAGGCTGTCCTAAACTTGTTCTTGAAGAAACAAGGTTTGAGCAATGCAGTTGCAGCAAGAACTATCAACAAGTCGGACATTTTCATTGACCACCTTGTCTCAAGGCTTCATTCAGTTCATAAATCTCGGTATCTAGTAGGTTCGGTTGCATCTGTTTGACCACAAATGTCTTCCATGATTTTTCTTTTTTTCCCAAACAGATTCTTAATTGGTCGTTACTAATGAATTTGACTGAACATTGCAGGGCGAGAGCTAACAACTCTTGAGATCAGGGATGCTCTTATACCATACCTTGAATCTCTCCGTGAAGAGCATGGAAGCATCTTGATAGATTTATTGGAAAACTTTCCAAACCCACCTGGTAAAGAAAAACCAATCGGACATGTTTCTCCATCCTATTTGACCCCCGAGTCCAAGAAGCAAAGGGCCGTGTCTAGAGTCAGTGAGACAGGCCCTGCTGGGCAGCTTCCTCCTCACATTCTATATCTCATAGATCTTGGCATGGATCTTGAGCAGATCAAAGGAATTACACGCAAATTTCCTGCTTTTGCCTACTACAGCTTGGAAAGGAAAATCAAACCGGTGGTTGAATTCCTTCTTGATCTTGGAATACCTAAATCAGACCTTCCTACTGTTCTAACCAAAAGGCCTCAATTGTGTGGAATTAGTCTCTCTGAAAATCTTATACCTACTATGACATTCTTAGAAAATTTGGGTGTAGACAAGAGACAATGGGCAAAAGTCATTTATCGATTTCCAGCACTTCTTACATACAGCAGGCAGAAGGTTGAGGTGACTGTAGATTTTCTCTCTGAGATGGGTCTCTCAGCGGAGAGCATTGGTAAGATTCTAACACGATATCCAAATATTGTAAGTTACAATGTGGATGACAAGCTGCGACCCACTGCTGAGTACTTTCGTTCCTTAGGAGTTGATATTGCTATACTTCTTCATCGATGCCCGCAGACATTTGGTCTTAGTATCGAGGCCAATTTGAAACCTGTGACAGAATTCTTTCTGGAAAGGGGATACAGTATAGAGGATATTGGAACTATGATATCACGATATGGAGCTCTATATACTTTCAGCCTGGCAGAGAATGTGATACCTAAGTGGGAGTTCTTTTTGACCATGGATTATCCAAAACAAGAGCTTGTTAAATTCCCACAGTATTTTGGCTACAGTTTGGAAGCAAGGATAAAACCAAGGTATGCACTAGTGAAGGAAGCTGGAGTGAAACTTCTGCTGAATCAAGTGTTATCCCTGTCATATCACAACTTCGATAAGGCTTTGAAAACAAAAATAAAGAAAATGCATTCGTACAGGGCCTCAAGTGACACAAATAGCTGTCAGGATCTTCAACCAGGAATTGAATGATGAGAGATCTGTGTGGACAGGATGCCATTTTCAAAGAATATCATTGTAGTGCCCTGAATAGGCCCTACACATGGCAGCCTTTTTGATGGACATGCTAAAGCTTCGTTCATGTGCAAAGATTGGCATGCCTAACACAATCCTGGCCAATTAAAGTACATTGACAAATTTTGATCAGCTTGCTTTGCAGAACTTGGAGAGGACTTTCTGGGGTTAAACTATGGTCACCACTAGATATATCATGTTGATTGACATGTGGAAAGGAAGAAACATCTACCATTCCTGCCAGTCCCTTTTTATCCAAAGGTATGGTCGATTATAAGCCCTGCATTGGATTCTGATTCTCCATAAGATGAGATTATTTGATGCACTTTCATTTCATGCAGTTCACAGTTCCACTTTGTTGTTGAATTAGAAAAATTGACTTTATTTTTTAACAGCAGCCTAGTAGAATAATATATTTGTTTTGGGGGACCAACAGTGGAAATGACAATGTTATCAAATGTATTTTGTATTTCTTGAACCTGTCTTGTTGGTTCCTTAATTTACGAGTTAACTGTAGGGGAAAAAAAAGAAGGAAAATCTCGTTTGCGAATTCTGCGAAACTCTTTGGAGAATGTTGTCCCTTGGATAATTTAGCAAATCCTGTGATGATATGTGATAGATGTGACCCCATAGATTGTGGATATTGATTATATTCCGCCAGATGTTGATTTGCTGCGGTTGCTTCTATTTCTTTCTCCGCTCGTTTAAATTTCACGGAAAAAATTAAAATTAAAGTGAGAAAAATATATTTAATTTATAAACATGTAATATAAAAATATATTAACTTGTAATTATAATAAAAATACTAAAATGTTTACTAAACAAATATATAAATTTGCATTGCATAACTGATTGAATCATAATTATAATATGCATGCTAATATATAAAATTAAACAAAACAAAACAAAAGGATATTTGTTAAAGTATTTTAAAATTCATCGAGCTTTGTTGTTGTCCATGATTAATTATGTCTTTAAAGGGTTTTTTTTTTTGTTTCATTTGATGTAAAAGAGTGTTTTTTCATTAAGTCTTCTAAATTCTAATAACATTACCTTATTTAGGTACATTTCTAAATAAAATTCAACGAACCAAAAAAGTAATACTCACTTATTCATCTACAATGATATAAGAAGGAAGTTTAGAGAGGAAACAAATTTCAAAACCAAAAGAGTAATGCTGGAAAATTAGGTGAAGAAAATTGACAAATTATGTCAAAAAAAATGCAGAATTATCCAACCTGAAATACTTTTTTTAACCTTTTTTATAGAGAATTTTAGGAATCAAAAGTTGATGGATTTTTTCCACTAGCAACTTTGATTACCTATCATGAAACTAGAATTAAACCTAAATATTTTTTTATTTAAGTCAGGTGATTTTTTAGCTGAAAAATTTGTTGAGGTATTATTGAAAGAGTCCTAGAAAAAACGATCAGATTCTAACATTCATCGTCTAGAAGAAATACTTCTAACATTCATCATATAGAAGAGAATACTTCTTCATGGACAAACATATTGATTTGATAGATTACTACATTAAGAGTGTCTTTTGGCTTTAAACTTTTCTTAATAAAATATTATCAAATTTACTTGGCTAATTAGCGAACATGATGTCTCGAAGTATTTAACCTTTTATGTAAATCAAGACAATAATATTCATATAGTTCTTTACCTAGAGATTTTCTTTAGTTCTCACTATTGTGTCCATTATGTCCCTTAACAACTTCCAAATTCATGGATGCTTTAAAGAATTCAACTCTTTTTTGAAATTCTCAAAAAGATCATATTTCTCACTTATATAAGTGATCTTTCATTAAGAGTATTATGTTAGATACCATTTGGTATCCCAAAATTATCAAGAGCATTTCTCACATGTTATCTCACTACAACTAACAGCTCTTTCAACATGACACAATAAGTAGGAAATAATAATTTCTAAGTGCTATCAAGATTTTATATGACTTAGTTTTCCAATTTAAACCTAGATTTGGGGTCTCCGGTAAACTATGTATGATTATTATTATTACAATATTTTATCTTTAAAGGCTTTAAGCTTATTACCCTTAATGAATTATATACAAGCTCTCTCGATAAACCTTTGGTTAGCGAGTTTATAATATTTTCCATTGATTTTCATAGTCAATATAAATAATATCATTTGAGAGCAAGTTTTTAACAGTATTATGTCTACGACATATATGTCTAGACTTACCATTATACATATTACTTTCTGTCTTTTCAATTGTTGATTGACTATCGCAATAGACATAAATAATCAACACTAGTTTTTGCCAACATGAAATATCCTCTAGAAAATTCCAAAGTCATTTGACTTCTTCTCCATCTTTATCAAGGGCAATAAACTTTATTCCATTGTGGGTATTGCAATATATGTTTGTTTAGAGGATTTCTATGACACAACTACTCCATCAAGTATGAAGACATATCCAATAATAGATTTTTAATTCTTAGTGTTAGATATTCAATTTGCATCATTATACCTTTCTAGTACCATTGACGGTAACCAGTATAGTGTAGCCCATAGTCTAAGATATACCTCAAATATTTGAGTATCTTTTTTTATTGTTATACAATAATCTATACTTAGATTACTAATAAATCTCCCTAATTTGTTAACTGAGTAAGCAATACTAAGTCTTTTGCAGTTCATAATGTATATTAGGCTTTTAATTATTCAAGAATATTCAAATTGGCTTTTTTCCCTTACCTCTATTCTTGGACAAATGTACATTTATATCAATTAGTGTTTTGACAGTACTATTGTCACATTTAGAAAATTTATCAAGAATCTTCTCAGCATAATGAGATTGGGACAATATCAATCCATCAAATCTCCTAGAAATTTTTATTTCTAGTATGATATCTACAACACTCAAGTCTTTCATGTCAAACTAGTTAGTTAACATTTTTTTAGTAGACTTGATCATGTGATCATTGCTGCCTAAAATTAGCATGTCTTCAACATAAAGATATACGATAATATAACCTTTATTTGTGTTTTCACATAAAAAAACATTTAGCAAAATTTATTGACTTCTAAGCTCATCCGACAACACAACTTTGTCAAAAATTTTATGTCATTGTTTAGGAGTTTGTTTTAAAAAATATAATGATTTGACAAGCTTATGTACTTTTTTTTCTTGTCCATTAATAATAAACCCCTTGGGTTGTTCCTTATAGACCTCTTCATCAAGGTCACTATTTAAGAAAATTGTTTTTACATTAATTTGATGTATTTTAAGGTTGTTAATAGTTGTGATAGCTATTAACATTTGTATAGAAGTTATTCTTGATACAGATGAATATGTATCAAAATAATACACACCTTCTTGTTGTCTAAATCCTTTAATAACAAATCTAGCTTTGTATTTGTCAATAGTATCATCAACTATCATCTTCCTTTTGAAGATCTATTTATGGCCTAATGGTTTACTTCTGAAAAAAAGATTTACTAGTTTATATGTATGATTATTCATAATGGATTCTATTTTATTATTGACTACTTTCTTCTAATAGAAAGCTTACAAACATGACATTAGTATGTTTAAGGTTTATTTTCTAATAAGTATGTTAGAAAACCTAGACCAAATGTTTTGGTCATTTTTTCTTGTTTAGTCTTTTTCAGCTTAACTTCATCATCTTTCAATTGATGATAACTACTTAAACTAGCCTCAATCATTCTTTTAAGTGAATGTTTTTCTTGTGCTTCATTTCATGAAAACACATCTTCAAAGAATAAAACATTTCTTGATTCTATAATAGTATTAGGATGAATATCCTTAATACTTGACTTGTGTACAAGAAATCGATATTCACTACCATTATAAGCATACACAATCCATAATTTTAGGTTATATCTTGATCTTTTTAGGATCAAGTACAATGCTCACACTGTTGCACGTCCCCCGCGCGACGTTGATGACAATTTTTGTTCGTTCATTTCTTGATTTGGGAGTTGTCTGACATAATCAAATAGTTGATGTCTTCTTCCAAGTGTAGGAGTGTCAAAGTAATAAATAACCCGGTAAGACCGGGGTCGAACCTCAGGAAGGTTAACTATATAAACTACAAATAAAGAAATAGATAATAACAAAAAAAGAGTTGAAGAGAGCTTTGAGATATGATATTGCTGGAAGGATTTAAACAAATATAAAACAATTGTCAAGGTTAGAGGATCCACTAATGATATTTCAAATAAGTATAATATAAACTCTTTTTTTTATTCAATTGGAAACCATACACAAAGGAGGTTCCAATCGGATTATAATTTATTAACATGATAATATTAATTATTTTATTTGAGTAATGCCAATGCTTGTAAATGTTGTCAAGTATTCATGGTGATAACTTGTGTTAACAACAAATCAAGTTCCTTTCATAGCACAGGTGTCAGTTATACTATACAGTTGGGCTATGAAAGTGTCAAGTATTTGTTGTACCAAGGGTTGTTCAACACAAATCTAGATTAACCATTTAACAAGCAAGGTATTAAGAATGAGTAAGATAATAAATACAAAACATATTATTATCAAACACTAAATTCTATGTTGAGTTTATACTATACTTATTCTTACACCATTAGTGTAACCTTTTCACCTTGACATAATAAACTTAGCTGAATATTATGAATAAGAGAAGCATAGATAAACAAGATAAGAACATAATTATATAAGTATAGTAAAGGAAATGAAAAGCATAAACAAGAGATTAAGGAAAATATAACATGGAATAAAACTTGAACATTACAAAATACAAAGAAAGAGAGTGATCTTGATCTGAACACCAAGATGCCTAAATGCATGGCAAATGCCTCCTTTTATAGGCCAAAATTCAGAACTATTGATTTGATGACTAATTGTTGAGTGGGTGGCCACATCTTAACTTGGTAACAATCCTTATCTTCTTGTTTGCAGAAAACATCATTGCTAACATCAGAATTTGAATAGATAGTCTGCATGAAAGTTCTGGGAAATTGTCTCATCTTTCCAACAAAACAAGAATGAGGTCATTTGGACTTTTAGAACACGAGATATAAGCTTCACACTGAACAATGTTTGGGTTGCAGGACAGATTCCGACTTCTTTGTTGTTGCTATAATTTGAACTTGAAAATGGTCTTTTTGAATCTCGAACTCTTCATGCAAGTTTTAGGCCTATTTCTTAGCTTTCTGTCCATATAAACCAGAACTAAATCCAAGTTCTACAGCTTCAGTTATGATCAATAATCAAATGGTGTTCCAATTTGAATTCAACCAACATCTCTTTTCTAAGCTTAGCCTCTCTTTGTCTTCTCAATTTCAGTAGTTCAACTCATCAATCAATTATTTGATTTATGTGATAGGCCTACATTTAAAATGAATATTTACCATAAATTAAATGTATCTTATATTATCAGACTTATTATTATTATAATACATGCTCTAATTAAGGAGTTATTGATACTTTAAGTGCAAAATGATGATATAAAACCTTGATAAAAATGCATTTTTAAGTACTAATCATCGCCACCTAGTATTTGATTAAAGGTTACTAGAAAACCTGAGAGTACTGGTCATTGTCAGAGATTCGAGGGTAAGGGACTGGTTGTAGCTAAAGAAGGTATTGGGACCCCTAACACACCCTACCCGAGGTAAGCTGTTTCGTGATTTAAAAAATTAAAATATTAGCCAAATTTTTAAGGTTTTAATATGTAGAAACATGTTCTTACATTTTCATGGGAAATACAACACGATTTTATTTGTCCTTCAGATACCTGACCATATACAGATTAAAACATTTTTTTTGTCTTTTTTATTTTATAATTTAATAACATATATAAAAAAGGTACAAACACACACGCGCATCCCTTTTTTATTATGTTTTTCTCATACACCCGCATTTACATGTTACTAATCACTAAAATTCAAAATAAATCAAACTAACACATTACACAAATAAAAAATTACAAAATAACCCTTAAAATCCGAGAAACTGCTAGGAAGTCTTCTCAACCACCGAAATAGTGGCGGTGCGTCTTCTCCACGCGCCGCTTCCACTGGTGGCGCATGGGTTCATGCGCCGCCTCAGGTAACGCCCGGAAACAGGTGGATCTGGCCTGCTTTCTTCTTTTCTTCCCTTCCCTGCTGGCTGTGAGGACCATCGTTACCAGCAACAAAAGAAAATGCATAAGCAGTCGATTTTAGTTTTTTTTTCTTTCTTTGTTTTGTAGATCTGCTTTTCTCTCTGCAACTCATTTCCTTTTTGTTTCCCCTTCTTCTCTGTTTCAGACGCCCGACAGTGTGACCAAAGGGCTGCTACCGACTGGGTCGCTGTCACGTTTGTGCAGCTGTTGGTGGTTGGTGAGATTTGGAGAAAGGGAATGCTGGAGGTGGATGTTCACGGTGGCTGAGAGGAGAGCAGCTTTGTTGCACACGTCGCCGACAGACCAGATGTGTGGATGGCTGGATCGGCGGCTTCCCTCCTCCTACTTCATTTCTACACTGGCGGTGTCGTCTGTTGCTGCCATGGTTGGGAGATTGGCACCCCTAAAAGTCTCGGTTTTTTGCTTTTTCTTTACTATCCTTTGGCCTCCCTTCTTATTTCTTCATCTTCTCTGCGATGCGCTGCTGTTAGCAGCAGAGAGGAAAGGAGAGTGAGGGGACTGGCTTTGGGAGAAGTGAGAGACGACTGAAAATGGTAGAGGGAGGGGTCATTGATGTGGTCGGCGGGTTCGGGTCTTGGCGAGCTGGTGTGGGTTTGGTTCTCTGGTTTTTCAAAAGGGAGGGGGTCGGCCAGCCTCTATAAGGATAGAGGGGAAGATCGCAGGAGCCAAAATAAGGGTGTTGGCTGAGAGATCTCTCTCTAGTTTCTTTTTTTCAAAAGAAGGAAAGGTCGCCAATCTCTATCAAAGAAATAGGTTTTAGGTTTAGGTGTAAATCCTGAGAAAAAAAATATAAAAAAGGCTGGATTAAATTAAAGGAAATGAGCCTAAACGCAAATAAGAATAATTATAGAGCATAAGTACTCCTCTTCTCACCAAAACCAGATCTGCAGATAACTTAAAGAAAGAAAAGAGGGAGTTTTCATATTCATTTTTACAAATCAAGAGAGAAACACCAAAATTTCAAAAACCCATCCAAGATTAAGGGTTATAGGTAGAATAAACACTGGTGGGAAAGGGATTAACAAGAGAAATTGAACAAGAAGAGAATATGGGAGGGCCGACTGTCATTAGTAAGAAAAAGAGGCATCGAAACCTTGATTCGTACCAGGTAAAGTATTCTAAACCTGCTCTTATGAGTCATTTCAAGTCGATTATGAATTGATGCCTGGATGTTAATTTATAGATTTGAATTCTTAGACTTGAATTGAGGAAAAAGTATGAATTGCTAAATTAAAGAACTTCATATGTTGTATGTAAATGGAAAGATTGATAAATCTAGACAGTTTCGTCTCTTGACTTTCAGAGAGATTTGGATGAAGGAATTAGGATCAGGTTCCTCATAGAAATTGTAGGTTTGGATGTTGGCTAACTAATGAAATTGGTCTTGCTCAATTTGGATTTATAGAACTCCAGCTATGGGTCACTAACCGAGACTGGGTCATGACAGACCCTATAGGGTAGTAGGACTGGGTCGTTGATGAGAAATTTCGATTGTCTTAGAGATAGAACTGGGTTCTCCTTCCTCAGAGAACTTGTAGCCTCATGTCTTAGCTTTCCAACAAGACTAATCTCGCTTGAATCAGAGTTCTATAACTCTAGATATAGTTAAAAATCTGAGGAGAGGTCAGAGAGTAACAGTTTAAAAAAATGAGACAGTAACAGTTCAAAAAAATAAGATAGTAATAGTTCAATATCTAGACAGTAACAGTTCAAAAATGAGATAGTAACAATTCAGCATCGAGACAGTAACAGTTCAAAAAATAAGACAGTAACATTTCAAAAACGAGACAGTAACAGTTCAAAAAAATGAGACAGTAACAGTTCAAAAATGAGACAGTAACAGTTCAATATCTAGACAGTAACATTTCAAAAATGAGACAGTAACAGTTCAATGTCTAGACAGTGACAGTTCGAGATTTGAATAGAAACGGTTAAAATATATATATTGTAATAGCCCGGCCCAACATGCTGTATATTGTCCGCTTTGGGCCTTACCGCCCTCACGGTTTTGTTCCTGGTGACGCGAGCTCACTTCTAAGCCTGACGCCCCAAAACGCGTACAGCATGTTAGCACCAGCACTACTAATAAGGCCAGCAACACATCCCTCACCTGCCGATGTGGGATCTTACAATCCACTCCCCTTAAGGAGCCCAACAACCTCGTCAGCACCACCGGACAGCTGGTGAGATCGGCTCTGATACCAAATGTAACAGCCTGGCCCAACATGCTGTATATTGTCCGCTTTGGGCCTTACCGCCCTCACAGTTTTGTTCCTAGTGACGCGAGCTCACTTCTGAGCCTGACGCCCCAAAACGCGTACAGCATGTTAGCACCAGCACTACTAATAAGGCTAGCAACACATCCCTCACCCGCCGATGTGGGATCTTACATATATATAAGGAATGATAACTGTGGTTCGACAAAGAATGACAATATTAATGGGTGAAATGAGAAAAACGTAAAATATTAAGAAATGATTGAAAGAAAGACTTATTGGTTGTTGATATGATTATAATAAAACATATCCTTGGGTGAGGAAAATTTATGAGATAAACCTATGAATTGCAGGAGGGACCACAGGTGTGGTGCAACAATAGCAGGGGAGCACGAGTAGAGCTTCTATTGCAGGTAGGTGTATCGCACCTATACTTCCTAGTCAATTCCATGATTTATTTATATTACCAATGTGAAATGTGAATTACTGAATGTATGTGTGTATTAAAGGTGAAAACTTGTTGTGTGAATTGCCAAATGATGAAATTATCACTGACAAAAGAAATATAAGAAGTGCGATTTCAGGTGTAAACTAGCATACATTTAGTATATGTTAGGATCCCAGGTAAGGGGATCGCCACGATTGGACTAGCATACATTTAGTGTATGTTAGGATCCCGGGTAAGGGGATCACCATGTATTGGCTAGCATACATTTAGTGTATGTTAGGATCCCGGGTAAGGGGATCACCTTGCATCGACTCCTATGCGGTGATGATGATGATACCAGTGAAATTGGTATCGGTATTGTGATAAGCAAGAATAATCATGGTTGATCTCATAAAGTCTAGAATGAAGGTTGAAAGTGGCAGAGGGAACAATTATTAATAGTTAAATAAGGAAGAGATTCTAATAAAAATGAGAAGGGAGAAACGAATGAACTATTAATGCATTTTACCCTATTGGAATTGTTAGATATTCCTGTTGTTATATTTATTGTAATATTCACCTTTCAATAATATGTATTTTGTTTCAGGATCATCGCATGCACGACAGGAGTAGACCCTAGCTTATGTTCCCTTCTTGTAATCTAGGTTCTAGGGAGTATACCCTTGTATTTTGTAAACATAAAAATGTTTGTATAACTTAATTTGTATAATTAATGTTAAACTTGATTGAATGAATTTAACCTTGTAGTTCATATAACCATATTTCATGTCTATGTATTTATATTTATTTATTTTTATCCATCCATAATGATATTTGTTATATAATCCATATCATAAATATTGTGGTTGATAGGTGTGAGTATAACTCTGAAATTGAAACCCAGGATGATTGGGTCGATAATTAAGTTATGAGATGCGAGCTATTAAAAGTGCAAATAGATTCCATGTCAATAACTTGGGATCTTCTGGTATAGGGGGGACTCCGTTGAAATGTCGATAGATTTTAATACGAAGACCATGTATATATATATAAATACACAAAAAAAGAATTTATTACTCTGTTTTTCGATTGTCATGAGATTGTCGTTTTATCCCGGAATGGGGGATGTTACATTAGGTATTCCCCCTTTTTTTCTTTTGTTCTCCCCCCCTTTTTGTCTGTTGTATACTTATATTTATAGGTAAAATGTTGCTCCAAACTAGTCCCTTAAATTTTTCCTTTTTTTTTGCAAATTTTGATTTTTCTTCTTTTTTTTGTATTTTGATTAAAAAAAACAAGCAATATCAACGTCGCCTCCATGAGGAAAATCAATAATTTTAAAAACAACGCGTTAAAAGTTGAACGCGTTTAAATTCTTTTGAGATGACGTTGAAAATGCTAAGAACGATGCAAATATATCAAGAATGCATTTTTTTAGGGGTTTCATTGTTTTTTTGCTGTTTTTGGTTTTTTTCAAAAAATTATCCAAACATTAGGTCAAAAATTGAGGAGCAACAGATGCCCCCTCTTTACAATGCTTACGAAGCAAAACTTCCTTAATGTTTTGTATAGTAAGCTTGTAAAGAAAACAAAAGGTCTTCCTGGCTTGCTGAGTGATCCACTCATCCAAAGACTTCGCTTTTTAAAAGAAAATGGTCTAATTTCATGGGCGACCTGCCCACAAATACTCGTTTTGGTCTATTTTCAAGGGCGATTAGCCCACACACACTCACACTAGTATATTTTCAGGGGCGACCTCCCCACACACACTTACACTAGTATATTTACAGGGGCGACCTGCCCACTCACACTCACACTGGTATATTTTTAGGGATGACCTGCCCCCACACACTTACCCTGGTCTATTTTCACGGGCAACCTGCCCACACATACTCACTCTGGTCTATTATCACAGGCGACTTGCCCTCACACACTCACACTAGTCTATTTTCAGGGGTGATCAACCCACACACACTCACACTAGTCTATTTTCACGGGCGACCAGCCTAAACATACTTACACTAGTCTATTTTCACGGGCGACCTGCCCATACACACCTACCCTGCTCTATTTTCACGGGTGACCTACCCACACATACTCATACAGGTCTATTTTCACGGGTGACCTGCCCTTTTGATTGAGTTAACTTGAGATTCCATCTGGCGATCTCCTTTAACCAGAACCAAATCGGTGTGTAGCTCGGTCAACCTGAAATCCTATCCGGCGATTCCCTTTAACCAAAGCTAAATTCTGTGTATGTCTGAAATCCCATCTTACAATTCCTTTTAACCAAAGCTAAACTCTATGTGTGGTTAGGTTAACCTGAGATCCCATTTGGCGATCTCCTTTAACTAGAACCAATATAAAAATGTGAAGTGATCTCATTGTAATGGGTGACCTACCCAGGTGGAAGATATGAAGTGGTCTCATTATAATGGGTGACCTACCCAAATGGAAGATGGTCTTATTGTAATGGGTGACCTACTCACATAGAAAATGGTCTCATTGTAATGGGTGACCTACCTAGATGGAAAATGGTCTCATTGTAATGGGTGACCTACTCAAATGAAAAACAAAAAACGATCTCATTATAATAGGTGACCTACCTAAATGATAGAATGTGACTTACCTGCAAAAAGACTTGGCTAGAGAAGTCCTGAAGGGATGACAAGGTTGGGCTAGAAAACTTGGTGTTTCCTGATTGCAGGGTTGACCTGAAGACTCTTCTTGATGGCAGGGTTGATCTCATCTTCTTCCCGTTCCAGGGTCAAAACTATGATTTCTTTGTTATCATCAACTTAATGATTCTTTCTTTGTCCACAATCTTGCTAGATTTCATTGAGGATTTTCTTGTAACAAATCAAAAATATATGTGCAATGCTTTGAGGTTAGATGACATGCATGTATCTTTACTTAATTTGAAATATAGGTCCCCCCTCTTTGATGTCCCATCGTCATAGGGTGCCTTTGTTTGCATTCCAAAGCCCTCTTTGTTCTTTTGATTCACCGGCTCATTTATGTGCTAGCCTTCCACTCATGATACGAGTGCAGTGCCCATCTTGGGTTATCCACTTCTCTTGTTGTTATCAAGCTTGACCATGCCCCCAAGTGTGGTGGTGCTTGATTCATCATGAAAGAGTTGAACCAATCATTCATCTCCTGGATTCTCTCGAGAATCGTTTTTTGATTAGCTGTATGCCTTCTGCCAATGCCCATCAAGAGGTTGTTTAGCGTTGACCTCACCTTAGATTGTTAATTAGCCATAGACTTGCCTCCAGTTGAAACAATACTCTTCAAGTATATGTTATCATCAGCCTTTATAGAACTATCAAGTCGTTTAGACATACATCTCATAGCTTGCAGTAAAAGGCTCATCGTTGTATGCTTAATGTTTTTCTCAATAATTTCTTCTCGGCCCATCTAATCAGATCATGAAAAGAAATGCATTGGAATTATCAATGATGTTCAATTTATCACCCATATTCATATGGTGAAGTGCGCCTTTGAGCTTCAAAATAGATGGTCTCACAGTCAGTCTTGGTAGGTGCATCCTTTGAACATTCATTCAAATGCAATTGTGTGATGGCGTATGTCGGGTGTCATGGCCATGTTTTCAGGGGGTAAACCTAAGATGACATATGATGTTGTTCCTCAAGTGCAATGTTGTTTCCAATTGCTGTTGGAGTTCACTAGATCATGGAATGTTTTTAAACAACATTGCCCCCAGTTGATCTGAACATGTTCGTTCTTCTATCCATAACCAAGTGGCTTTTGTGATCACCAGGATTGACTTTGATGGACTTCGCCAACTCATCCTTTGATTCTTTCTTTGCCCCCAATTTGTCTAAATACTGTTAGTTTTCCTTCTCAAATCCATTGTATTGCCCTAGGTGGTCAACGTTTCAAAGAGTGTCGAGAAGTGTTGATGTCATTCTTGTGAAGGATTTTGCAAATTCGACCGATGTTCTTGTTTGACAACATTTCTTGTTTAGGGATCAAATCTCATATATATTCAAAGTCTAATTATTGAAATGAAATTAGAGATGTTGGTTTTTTGAAGGTATTCATAAATCAAGCTTCTTTGGTCAAAGACCCAACACACGTGACACGATCAAAAAGTTGATGTCTTATCCCAAGTGTAGGAGTGTCGAAGTAATAAAAAACCCGGCAAGACTGGGGTCGAACCACATGGAGGTTAACTATATAAATTATAAATAATAATGATGATGATGATGATGATGATGATGATGATAAGGACTTTGAGATGTTCAATGTGAAGATTAAACAATGATAAAAACATTTGTCAAGGTTAAAGGATCCACTAATGGTATTTCAAATAAGTATAGTATAAACTCTTTTTAGTACTTGACTAGAAATCACACACAAAGGAGGTTCCACTCGGATTATAAATTGTTAACATGATTACATTAATTATCTTATTTGAGTAATGCCAATACTTGTAAATATTATCAGGTATCCATGGTGATAACTTATGTTAACAACAAATCAAGTTCCTTTCATAGCATAGGTGTCGGTTATACCATACAGTTGGACTATGAAAAGTATTTGTTGTACCAAGAGTTGTTCAACACAAATCTAGATTAACCATTTAACAAGCAAGGTATTAAGAGTGAGTAAGATAATAAATATAAAACATATTAGTATCACACATTAAAGTCCATGTTGAGTTTATACTATACTTATTCTTACACCATTAGCATAACCTTTTCACCTTAACATAATAAACTTATCTGAACATTATGAATAAGAGAAACATAAATAAACAAGAGGAGAACATGATTATATAAGTATAATAAAGGAAATGAAAGGCATAAACAAGAGATTAATGAAAACAAAACTTAAGCATTACAAAAATATAAAGAGAGAGAGCAAGAACATGATCTTAATTTGAAAACCAAGATGCCTAAGTGCACGACAAATGCCTTTTTTTATAGGCCAAAATTCAGAATTATTGATTTGATGACTAATTGTTGAGTGGGTGGCCACCTCTTGACTTGGTAACCATCCTTATCTTCTTGTTTGCAGAAAACGTCATTGCTAACATCAAAATTGGAATAGATAGTCTTCATGAAAGTTCTGGGGTATTGTCTCAACTTTCCAAAAAAACAAGAATGAGGTCATTTTGACTTATAGAACTCGAGATATGGGCTGAAGACTAAACAATATCTGGGTTGCAGGACAGATTCTAACTTCTCCATTGTTGCTACAATTTGAACTTGAAAACGGTTATTTTGAATCTTAGACTCTCATGAAAGTTTTAGGCTTATGTGTTAGCTTTCTATCCATATAAACTAGACCTAAATCCAAGTTCTACAGCTCCAGTTATGATCCAATAACTGAATGGTGTTCTAATTTGAATTCAACCAGCATCTCTTTTCTGATCTTAGCCCTCTCTTTGTCTTCTCGATTTCAGTGGTTAAACTCATTAATCAATCATTTGATTTATGTGATAGGCTTGCATTTAAAATGAACATTTACCATATATTAAAGGTATCTTATATTATCAAACTTGTTATTATAAAATATGCTCTAGTTAAGGAGTTATTGATATTTCAAGTGCAAAACAATGATATAAAACCTTGATAAAAATGCACTTTTAAATACTAATCACACCTCCCAACCAGCTTATTATTAGTCCCTAGTAATCAAAGCGTTAAAATAGAAAAACAATTTGCAAGTTCCACAAAGTAAGACATTCATCATACAACTTCCATTAATCTATTCAAATAAACAAACTCTTATTAAATTTATATATCTGTTGCATATTTTTGAAACAAGATATTAATAAACCTTCTTTTTATGTGCTCAATGTATGAAAACATAGATGATGGAGCTTTTATTGGAAGAAAACAATATTATGTTCTAATGTTTTTCTAAGGTTAACTTCCTTGGGTTGAGATTATTATCTTTTTTTTTCTTTTCTTTTTTTTAAATATATATACATATAACTTAAAACACAATGCATTTTTAACCCATGTAACGAGCTTTCGGCTAATGACTCCCAGACTAGTTGGTCTTAGGGCATTAGGTGTTGAGACACCCCTACGAGCTTTGTAACTCGGGTTACAGATACTGATACGTAGATAATGTAATGTTTGATTCCCTTAAACTTTTTTTCTTAACCCATGTAACAAGCACTGGGTCAATAGCTCCCAAGTCAGTTGACTTTAGGGTATTAGGTGTTAAAACACCCCTTCGGGCTTAATTGCTTAGGTTAGGGAGGCTACGAAACCAAACTTATCTATGTTTTTATTATCATCAATATTTTTTTTTGCAAACTATATACTATCCCTTTCCCATAGTTGTTACCTTTAACAAAAGAACATAAATAATGTAATAATTCAATATGCAGCCCACAATCATATGTTAAAGTGTGTGTGTGTGAAAATGAAGGTTTAATAATACTTGTTAAATAAGTATATGAGCAGAATCAAGTGATAACAATGCGAGAGTTTGTAAACCTGAATATTTCAAGAAGTATTCTGATAGACTTTGATAAGAATATTTACTAAGATGCGTCTCAAGAGTCAATAAAATTCCTCCTTACTCTGCCATTCTAATAACAGTTTTGTCAAATAGTTTTAATAATAGCAAAAACAGTTAGTAAGCTAGTTTTTTTTTTAATGTCAACTACTATCCTCCCCCCCAACCAAAACGAGACATTGTCCTTAATGTTATAAGGTAGAAAGATATAGTATAGAAGACATTACTTCAAACAACGAACACTGATAAACCTGAAATACATTTAAACAAATATAAGAAATAACAAAATAAAATAATATGCTATTAATAAAACTAATAGACACAAGGTTTCATAAACGAGGGCTCAAATCCAATCTATGCTTTTTACGGCTTTCCATAGTTGACCAATTTATGCGATTCATGGAGGGATCAATTACAAGGATGAAAGATTGTAGTTGGTCAATCAATTGTTCAACAGTAGCAGTAGAGATTATGATTTGTTGTGCGGAAGATATTAGAAATTCCTGTTCCACAACTTGATCAAGAAAAGACAACAAGTTATCATAAAACCATTAACATTTAACAAACTTATAGGTTTATGGTGAATGTGCAGTTGGGCCCAAGAGGAAATATGAAAGATCTCTTCCAATGTGCCTAGACCACCTGGTAAGGCAATGAAGGCGTCAGCATGGTTAAACATTGTATACAGTCGATCAGACATTATGGAGACCTGTAGTTCCTCTCCAATTGTTTTTTCCAATTATATCCCTTTTTGCTAAAGCTTTGGGGACGACCCTCAAAACTTAACTGCCTTCTAAAAATGCAGTTATTGAAACATCCCTCATTAACCCAAGGCTGTCTCCCCCCATACACTATTGAATAAAACTTGAACATTACAAAATACAAAGAAAGAGAGTGATCTTGATCTGAAAACCAAGATGCCTAAATGCATGGAAAATGCTTCCTTTTATAGGCCAAAATTCAAAACTATTGATTTGATGACTAATTGTTGAGTGGGTGGCCACCTATTGACTTGGTAACCATCATTATCTTCTTATCTGCAGAAAACGTCGTTGCTAACATCAGAATTGGAATAGATAGTCTCCATGAAAGTTCTGGGGTATTGTCTCAGCTTTCCAACAAAACAAGAATGAGGTCATTTGGACTTCTAGAACTCAAGATATGGGTTGAACATTGAACAGTATCTGGGTTGCAAGACAAATTTCGACTTCTCTGTTGTTGCTACAATTTGAACTTGAAAACGCTCCTTTTGAATCTTGGACTCTTTATGAACTTGAAAATGCTCCTTTTGAATCTTGGACTCTTTATGTTAGTTTTAGGCCCATGTCTTAGTTTTCTATCCATATAAACCAGACCTAACTCCAAGTTCTACAGCTCCAGTTATGATCTAATAACTGAATGGTGTTCTAATTTGAATTCAACCAGCATCTCTTTTCTGAGCTTGACCCTCTCTTTGTCTTCTCAATTTTAGTGGTTACACTCATTAATCAATCATTTGATTTATGTGATAGGCCTGTATTTAAAATGAACATTTACCATAAATTAAAGGTATCTTATATTATCAAATTTGTTATTATAAAATATGCTCTAGTTAAGGAGTTAATGATACTTCAAGTGCAAAACAATGATATAAAACCTTGATAAAAATGCACTTTTAAGTACTAATCAACACATCACTCAATACATGCAATCCTTTGATTGTCTTGTATTTTGAAAACACAAATGACCCATTATAAGATTAAAATGATTTTTTTCCATGGTTCTTTGTGTCAGTTTTAATCTTTGATCTTGGGTGTGTCATTTTATGGTCTATGAATAAGGTTACCTTTGGTGAATTTTAAGAAACAAGATGCTCAAGTCAAAACTTGAGGCTTTATCAAGAGAGATTGTTTCTTTTTCTTAGTACTAATTTTATCAGCATGCATAATAATCAGTAGCTTGATTCTTGAAGTCACGACCCTTATGGAACAACTCTTCAAGTTTTGAGATCGTCATTTATCGGTTCCTAATGCAAATCCAACTTTTTCATTGATGAATAACTAATCTAATATTTTTTAAGACAATAAAGGCTTTATCATAGACATATCAAAAGACATGAAGCTCAATTTTTTTTTATTTTTTTATCTTTTGGTATTTGTTGTGTCTTTCTTCAATTGAAACCTTTTTTGCCCCTCTTAGAATTGATAGGCATTCTCTTTCTGATTTTTGAATCGGTAGCAACACAATTTTGTCTGCCTATTTCTAACTCAGTTTTTGTTGCCGATTTCCGATTCGACAGTTACATAGTTTTCGCTGCCGATTTCTGAATCGGCAACAACTAAGTCTAATTAAAAGTTTAGGAAACAAACTAGACTGTCTTAAGGAGGTAAAAGGGAGGGGTAAAACCAGTTTTGGACAGACCAAAACAGGAACAAGAACACATCTAAACCAACCCCAAACACCCCACCTCATTTAATGGGGAGTATGAATGCAAGGAGAGAGAGAGAGAGAGAAGGTGACCCTTCCTCTTTCCAAAGCTATCTGTAGTAGTTGCATGTTGCTCTTCTTTTCCTCCTTCCCAATGAAAACCTAAACCAAACCAGTAGAGCATGCCTTGTGAACGTGTGAGGGAGAGTTGAGATCTTAAGAGAAGATTGGACAACTACCTAGAGGGAAGGAAAAAAAGGCTAGAAAATGTGAGGGAAAGAAGAAGGAGGAGAACCAGAACATCTAACAAAGAAAAATGCATAAAATGGAAAGAACAAATCATGGTAAAGGGTCGGCCTTAGCTATGGGGTTGGACAACATGCATGTGTGTGTTTTGCTGGGATTTGATAAAGATTATATGCTGGAATCGATGGTTTTAATGTGTGTGTTATGCTAGAATTTGATGAAAGATTATGTGCTGGAATTGATTATTGCATGTGTGTATTCTGCTAAATTTAGTGACAATTTATGTGTTGGGATTGATTATTGCATGCGTATGTGTGTGTTCATGCTGAAATCATGTGACCTTGTTGGAACCTAATGACAAATTTTGTGTTCTGTAGCGAATTTGTGATTCGCTGCTGAAGTGGTATTGTCTGTAGCGAATTTGTGATTCGTTGCTGAATTGTGTGTTCTACAGCAAATTTATGATTCACTGCCGAAATTGTATTGTCTGCAGCAAAATTGTGATTCGCTATCAAAACTGAATTGTGTGTAGTGAATTAGCATTTGTTGTCGAATTATGTGTTCTGCAGCGAATTGGTGATTCATCGTCGAAGTTGAGCTGCCTGCAGCGAATTCGTGATTCACTATCGAAGTTGTGTTGTCTGCAGTGAAATTGTGATTCTCTGCCGAAACTGAGTTGTCTACAACGAATTTGTGATTGTCTGCCGAAGTTGTCTTGTCTGCGGCGATTTGTGATTCGCTACTGAAGTTGTATTGTTTGCAGCGGATTTATGATGCCGCTACCAAAGTTGTATTGTCTGCAATGGATCTGTGATTCGCTGCCAAAGTTGTGTTGTCTTGATGTGAACCTTGTGATCACATGGTCACACAACCCACACACAAAGAAACCAATTCTCGAAAAGCCAAGTAAATCAAGTTTGATAGAAGTGTGACACAAATATAACTCTTACCTAGGCACCAGCACTATTGGAAACGGAAAACCCCCACCCAACGAATATGGATTCACGAACGAGAAGTATTAGGATGACGCCACAAAGCCAGTTGTTCTTCAATAAGTCGTTTTTAATTCTTTAGAGAACCAAGGAAGGGAGATTATCCCACTAACACACAAGTGCGGCAAAGAAGTTTTTTTATCTAAAAATTGCATCACCTTACATGTTTGGTTATGCCTTTATTTATACTGACTCTAGACTTAAAGAAACCCTAATGGAACCCCCTTCGGTGGACTTATATGAAGCGAACTTACAGTTGACCCAAATAAGTAATAATAACCCAAAGACTAAGAAGATAATAATAAAAATCCAAAAATTACCATCCTAAATATGATAGAATTAGATTTGTCACCCTTAAGAAGTCCCAAATAAACTAGGAGAAATCTGATTTGGAAAATTTGTGTTGCTACCCCCTTTGATGTCCATGATTAACTTGGATTTCCTTGTTTATCTTGGACAAATAAGAAAACAAAATTTCCTCTGTTGCTGATTTAATTACTTTCCTTCCTAAGTTAGGAAAAACATTAAATAATCCTCCCCTCTTTAGAAATAAGATCTGGCCAACTTCCTTACTTAATTAGGAGAATAAAGTGCTGACTTTCTATCCTTGTAGCATTAGAAAAAAAACAAGCCTACCAAGGCTGTTATTGGATCGAACACATCTGCCCCTTATTCCACACGAATTGGGCTCTTCTTGGAACTCAATTAGATGAATTAAAGGTTTTCCTTCATGCTCCTTAAATGTCTCAAGCCCCTCTATGTCCATTTTGCTCCATATGTTCTGAACAAGCCCATTCAATGCTTCTTGAAGCTTCTTCACCCTAGCTCTTGTAATTGGCCCAATTGGCACCTCTAATGAGTCATTGACATGATTACGCTTGGTGTTGGGCCGATCTTCATCATGTCTGCAACGAAATTATAATTCGCTCCTGAAACTGAGTTGTCTGCAGCGAAATTATGATTCGCTATCAAAACTAAATTGTTTGTAGCGAATTAGCATTCGCTGCCGAATTGTGTATTCTACAGCGAATTTGTGATTCGTAGTCGAAACTGAATTGTTTGTAGTGAATTAGCATTCGCTGCCGAATTGTGTGTTCTGCAGCGAATTTGTGATTCGCTGCCGAAGTTGTATTGTCTATAGCGAATTTGTGATTTGCTGCCGAATTGTGTGTTATGCAGCGAATTTGTGTTTCACACCTGAAATTATATTGTCTCCAGTGAAATTGTGATTCGTAGTCGAAACTGAATTGTTTGTAGTGAATTAGCATTCGCTGCTGAATTGTGTGTTCTGCAGGGAATTTGTGATTCGTTGCCGAAGTTTAGTTGTCTGCAGCGAATTCGTGATACGCTGTCGAAGTTGTGTTGTCTGCAGCGAAATTGTGATTCTCTGCCAAAACTGAGTTATCTATAGCGAATTATCATTCGCTGCCGAATTGTGTTCTGAAGGGAAATTTATGATTTACGACCAAATTGGTATTG
>Ga0325410_1001772_pt1 | contig 23907 bp, 7 predicted proteins | sample PopdelMetagenome_16_FD_206182 | JGI IMG/M metagenome (GOLD analysis project Ga0325410, IMG submission 206182) | Populus deltoides microbial communities from Bellville, Georgia, United States - Xylem-PdIQD-R3 | ecosystem: Host-associated > Plants > Phyllosphere > Stem > Wood/Secondary xylem...
GTGACCAGACGCGTCCTTCATTGATTGATTGAAGATAAGTGGGACCTGTAAATTGCAATTTCCTACGACCACCATCCCCTGATTTCGACAACAGCAACATTAATTGACAATAAGCGGTGTGTTAGGCGAGGATTTGATTTCTAGGGAATTTTTTTATTTGTATTTAATTTTTAAAAATATTTTCATTTGTGTTTTCTATTTAAAATCAAATATTTAAATTGATAATTTTATTTTTTATGTAATTTATAAATAATTATTAATTATGATTCTTTTCCTTTTCAAAATAGATCCCAGAGTATTTTTTTTAATTAGAGTTTTTATGTAATGAATATATTTTATAGCATCTTATTTTGTTTATACTTTTTTATTTTTCATGTGTAATTTTTATTTACGTAGGTGTGTATCATTATGTCCATCTAGATTATAATTCCCTTTGATTCTTAAGAATTCTACTTCAACCAAGTTTGTGAATTTCATTTACAACTATTAATGACATCCATAATCTTTTATTTTTAACTGTATAGTAAGTTCTCTAGTAATAAAAGCTTGAAACTAAAAAGTTTATTCTCTTTATAATCTCAGGTTCGAGTTATATAGTTGTTAATATATTGGCTACTGAATGTTTACATGGTCGTTAACTTCAGAGCCCACAAGATTAGTTGAGATACACGCAAGCTAGCTTAGACACTCACGTTAATAAAAAAAAAAAAAACACAATCTTTGATTTTTTCTTAACTATTTTACCTTCAAGGATTTTTTTGAAATACTATTAGGTTATGTGAGGTTTTGGGAGAAAAAAAGTTAGGGAAGGCACGGAGTGAGCAAATGCCTTTTGAAATTTTGGAAAATTGTAGGATTGATATTGAGAAATTTAATTATGAGGGACCAAAGTGAAGCTTTATTGAATCTTTAGCAGGAGCTAAAATATAGTTTAACCTTCATAATAGAATGCCATCTGTGGGGGGTTTTTTATTTATTTACCACTACAGTTTTTCTTTTTTCTTTTTTTATTTGTTATCCAATAAATAGCTTCCAACTAGTTGTTGACCGGCGTTACGTAATGGGCTTAATTTGTTTTACATAAAAAATGATATTCAGGTACTGCAAACGTGTTTTTTAAAAAAAAATTTACAATTCAGGTTATGAATTTAACTGGATTAAATAAATTAGTTTTATTTTAATTAGGTGATAAAAAATAAAGAACGATAATATATGAATCAAATAAAAAAAATTCTTGGTAACATGAAAAAAAACTTCTTTTTCAAAAAAAAACATATAAAGTAGCTTAATTTTCAGCTCATTAAATATAAAATAACAAAATTTGATAAAAAATGACATAAATAAATTAATTTGAGTCAACCCATGTTAGTATGATAAACCTGTAACTCCAGTAATAAGGTACAAGTCAACCCAGGTTATCCCAGAAAAACCAATGATTAGATCAAGAGAATAAATAAGGACTAAAATTAAAATATCAACAACAAAGAATGTCAAATTGTAATTTTAAAGGAGGAAAGAGAAAAAAATATTCATTTACGACAAACGAACTACCACCACTAAAGACTCTCCGCATCACTAGAAAGAAGACGCGACAGAGCTTCCAACAACATAAGAGAATAATATTTTTTAGATGCTGAGAGGCGCTGCTCGAACTACCTGAAAAGCGTAGATGTCTTCCATGCACCGAAAAGTGTGCCACATACGCTTATATTTTTTATTTTTATTTTTTATATTTAATTAATTATCAAATTGATTCTAAACTAACCCAATCATAAAAAAAAATGATCCTAAAAAAAAACGAAAAGAAAAACCTGCACGCCAGTTTTAATTTACCTATACCTTTTAAATTCTTTATTATATTTCTCTATCCTATTTTAATTTTTTTTTTTTTAAGTAGATGCAGGGAATAACTAATAAAACACCCGAAACTATTTTCCGAGCAACATAAATTTCTCGCAACGCAACTCACCTAATCAAGCCCTCGAACCTTGTTATGTACTTGATTACTTAAGTTGTCATTAATGAAGTTACGAGGTCTTTTTATGTTAGGTGGTGTCATTAGCTGTGATTAATGTTGTGCGTCTCCCCCAACTCAACAAGCACCTCGTCATAACACAATCGGGAGCTGCTATTATCTTATAGTCAACAAAACTACAGGAAGAAACTCGGATTTGTTGTTTTAGGTAGAGTTGAGGATTCAACAGGAATTTGTACGAATCGATCAATTTAAGCGTGTTATTTCCAGCATAATTCTTCGAACACAGCTTGAAAGAATAAGGATGAGCATCTATATATGTGCCAGTTCCAATGCCAGTGCCAGTATAAAAAAAACATGAAATACAGATATGTTGCCGATGATCCATCTTGCGATCAAGCTAAGAATTTTAAAATTCATATACTATATATATAGCGTTCAAGAAAACCTTGAACTTTGGACCGATAATATACACTCGGCATGCATCTAATCTTGGTGACTTTGTTTGCTTCCGCTCCATTTTAGTATTATAAAATAATAAAAAAAAAGATATGATGTCTTCTGATGATGGATCATGTCGCAATTTAAATTTCAAATTCATGGGATTGAAGACCACATATTATCAAGAAACGGTGTTCATGGCTCCCCCGCTATGCCGGGACCAAGAAAAGCGCCGCTAGGCCGGGATGTGTCTGTTGTCGCATCCCTAGCCGCTCCCTGCCCATCATTGCATGCCGCTCGTAGCCCACTTCTACTGTTTTTTTTATATAAAAAAAAATAAATAGCACAAGTTAAAAATATTAACGGAAGAACACGGTTAAAAAAAGAATCGCCTTTTGTCTTAACTTGGCTCCTTCTATAGTGCGAGCAGTGTCACTATTGCTACCCAACAAAAATTGAAACAAGAACCTAGATCGTTATCCCCACCAGCATTGCCTTTTGTCTCCATTATTTTTTTAACCGAGGGATGCATGAGAAGAGGAGAATGTGGGGCTACAGGAGAATAGAAAGTTGTCAACAACCTTGTGCGGCTCTCCTCTGTCCTCCATTCCCAAAGGGTTTGCCTAGTTGGATTTTGTAGCTCCCTGAATTTAAGGTTTCAGGCGATTAGGTGTTTCTTACTTTGTATAACGGTTGTTTTTGGACTATTTCTTCACCTGTGGAGATAATACACTTCTTTAATTGCTTTCCGGCAAGTCATATACTTTCTGCAATTCTAAATCCAGACTTTTCTCTTGACGTCTTCTTGAATTCAAAATTTAAGATGAATTTATTGAGAGGAAGCTCATTTATCACTCAAGCCAAGCTTTAAGAGCATAGTTAGATGTTTTTTGCTAGTCGGTATAATTGCTCAGCACATGTGGGTGCCTTGCGTTATTCTTTTCGTTAACAGAAATTAGTCCTCCCGGAGCATCTTTTTTACCGCAGATTCCTTGGCTAAAAAAAATAGTTCATGCATTGAACATTGCTTGCGATTCCGTCACAAACATACAAGAAACAATTTTGTAGCCAAATCATGACCTATAGGAGAGAAGTGATCAAGTATATTCTGGGTCATATAAATAGGACGGACTTCGTGCCTGTAAAGATCAGTCGTAATCCTCGTATATTTGCCAATTTTCTTATTTAAAATTGAACTTCAGGCCCTTTCAAGTCCTTGGATGCTCAATTGGCGAGGAAATTTTAAAGCCATTGCATAAAAATTGGGATTTGAGCTGCCTCTTGTTCAGTTCATTAGCAGCCGCAACAGGCCAACAGGTTTCTATGATGTCAACGTTCGACACAACTGACAAAACAAAGAAAATCAAATTAATCACATGACAGAAGGAGAATGTAGCATATTGAACGACTGATCATTTATCATGGAAGCTTTGTTTCACCTGGGAAGAATAGTTGCGCTGATTGGATGCTCTACATGGGGAGAAAATTACAGTAGCCAGGCCCACTATGACAAAAGCTTTCTGGAATTCCTTAATCGGAATCCAGCACCACAATATATGTGTAAACTCATGACGAGCCGAGCTTGTACACTGGCTCAAGCTTGTTTATGAACTGAAACTGGGTTGAGAGGATGCTAGAATCACAGCATCCAAGACCTGCTGCTATTTTCGAAATATTTTAAGCAGAACAAGATTTTTCTTCTTAAATAAATGTATATAGTTAAACTTAGGGTCGGGGAAGCCGACATAACCAGTTTCACTTGTTGCAGTTTGATCTTTTTTTTCTCTACCAAATACTACGAAACTTCTGGAGCTTCATACGCTGAATTCGAATTTGATATTATTCAAATTCAATTCAAACTCAATCATTGAACTCTTTTATTTTGATTTATTATTGTTATTTATATAATTGTACCGGGGTTTATACTTTATAGACATATTAGGCACATGGCAATCAAAGTTATGTATGAAAAAAAAAATAGTAGAAGTTTTTAAAACTGTAACTTAAAAAAAAATCATGGAAATTTTAGTATAAAAAAACACAAGCAGTGCGTCATTCGAATGTGTGTTTGGATGGAAGGTAGCTTATGTTTTTTTTTTAACAACACATGTTTTTTTAATTTTTAGAGGTGTACTTTATGCTTAAAAAGTGTTGTAATTTAAAAAAAAAATTACCATAACTCCAAACTAAAAACACTAAAAACTCAAAAAAACTCATCGATTTGGGTTCTCTATGCGAATAATATTGGGCTTGAGACATGAGTGTTATTTGTAAAATAATATTTTGATGGCTAAATTAATGTAGTGTTTGAAAAATATTGTTTTTATAAGAAAAATATAAAAAATTAATTGCAGATATATAATTGTGAATAAATACTCCACCTAGTTCTTTATTTTACTTTGTTTATATAGCTTACTTTATGAAAAAAAAAATATTAGGAGCAGCTCATTATGATTTATAGATCTTGAGACAAATATAACTTTTCATATGTATGCTTTATGCTTTAATAGTTGAAAGGCATAGGTGAAATGTATATAAAGATAGAGTATCTACAACATAATATTTTTCTTGAACCAAGCTCAAAAGGAGTTGAACCGAGCTTAATGTGGGTTTAGTTGGGTTTGGTTTGACCAGGATCAAACCAAACCCTACATTGGACTAGATTTGGACTTTCACATGTGCTCATTATTAACAATGGCACCTAATTCGACAATATAAAGATGAAAGAGCAGTGTTAGAGATTTAAGATTAAATATAGGTTGTCCTTAGTCTCCCATCCGTGTATAAATGGACTAGCTGAACTCATTAACAAAATATTGTTGAATAAGCCTTTTAACATGTAACATTAACATGATTTAAAAAATTATAAATGAGAAATCTCAAAAAACCCTTGGTTCATATATTTTAGAGAAACTTATAATCCTTTGAAAGTTATATCTCACATAAAAAAGAAACAAGCTTTCCTAGTGGTTTATTTAATGAAAATATGAAAAATTAAAATTGATTCCAAAAGAAACCCAAACTTTTAAACGAGAACAAATTTAAGTAAGGTGAGCTTTGAACTTAAATCCCTCTACATGAGCGACTCAACTCATGCTCGAGCCTGGAATTTTTTTAGGCTAAAAAATATTACTTTTTGCCAACATATTATAAACTTGGATTTGAGTTTATAATTCTTTGACCCATAAGGAATTAATTTTTTTCTACCTACTATTTTGACCAATCCAACCTAAAGAATCTGGTCAGTTCTTTTCCAGAAGAGTTTTTTCTAAACTTGCATAATTTTTTTAGCTCAAAAAACTTTTATTTTAAGCCAGAATGTTCAAGTTTTATAGTGGTTAATCGAAACTAATAATGAAAAGAATTTATTCTGGTAATTACCGAAATTATTTCTATAATAGTTTTAATTCCTAACTCATCTATAAAAGGTGTTGAAGAAGAGTGTATTGGTGTTGGATTTTTTGCACGGACTTTGCATAATTTCTTATATTTTTTTTGAGTTTTACTCTTCTATTTTAAGCCTTGATTTTCCTCTTTATTTTCTTTTTAATCTAGAGTTTAAGGTCTATTCTTGTTGAAAAATATTTAAGTCTATATATTTTTTTTTAGTTCACTGAATTTTATTTAGTAGTGCATCTAAACTAAGAGTTGTTGGAATATTTAGAGGTTTAATAAAGTTTGTATTTTCACGTCAAGTGAAGAGTAATAGATTGGTTAAATGATATATATTTCAATATCTTTTATTGTTTTTTTTAAGTATGTTTTCAATATATGCTTAGAATGTGTGTTAGAATGTGAGTTAATTTCATTCTCTTATGTATAAATCTAAGTATAATTAGTATGTATATTAGGATTGTGTTTCAATTTTTCATGCAAATTTATATATTTACTTACTAAACATGCTAATCTTTTATTATAATTGCAAATTTTCCATGATCTTATATTCAAATTATAAACTAAACATATATGCTGACTTTTCTAACATTACTCTATTTGTGAATTTTGGACAACAGCTACAGCATATATTTACTTTTAGCAGCTTTAAGTTATAATAGCATTATTCTTAATTAATGTTAAAATCAGTTAATTATAGTGAAACAACATCCAAAAATATAGTCCGTACAGAAACAACTCGTTCTTTCTTTCATGATTCCATTCCACTGAGTTTCCACAGATACGAATCATAAGGCACGCCGGTGGATGGCAACAAAGAATCACCTGCAAGGAAATTGCTAGCAGGAAATTGCCAACATTCACTGCCTTTTTAATTTTCTTAAAGTCTCCAGAGCCATCTCTAGCCACCAAAAGATTGGCCAGCAGTGAAGTAGATCCAACATGAGTAGCCTCTAATTTCTTTCGACGATTGATATGGTATGTGGTCTTCTTCAGTGTAACTTCTCCAGTATTGATTAAATTGAAGACATTGATGGACAGAAGAGGTCTATAGTCTCTGACATCAAGCTCAATACAACTAGTCCTACAGGTCTCAAGATTTGTTAGGGTTGCTGTGAGCCATATTTGTGTATCCAGATTAGCAGATTGACCATAATTGTTGATTGTGTAGTTAAGCCTTACTATGGCGGTCGTGGTAGAGCTCAAGACAGTCTGTCGAAGCCGTAGTGTTCTCATGGTGCCATGACTGTTGTGTGAACCTAGTCGTTGATTGGCTTAGTGCTTGGAGGGCTTGGTCTAAAAGCAATTTGCACGGACATCTTTCTAACTGGCTCTTCCTTCATGGCAAAAGAGTTGGTGTTGCTACACATGTGGTAATGACAAGACTGGAGATGCGGTGTTTTCTTGCACCAAGATTCTATATTTGAGTACATGACAGCTGAGAAAATGCCATCGATGACAGAAAAAGAGAAGCTAACAAGGATAAAGCAATAAAGAGCATTTGAAATGGCATAACTGCAATTAGAAAGACTTGAATACCATTTAAATTTTGTCTCATGTGATTGTTGAAGTTCACAACTATAGAGCAGGGGAGGTTTACGACTCCCTTCCAACAGTTAAGTATCCAAAGCAAGCTATGCTTAGGCTAATTAGCTGCTTTATCATTTTATTTCCCCGATTTTTCACTTCAACTCTTTCCTTTTTTCTTTGCTTGTCTTTTGGGTATCACCATCCTGTTGTTCTAATTTTCCATCACAATTGTGCGTCTATGATTGAGTTTGATGGGAAGAAAACTTCCCTTTACGCATAGTAATCAGCATGATCCAGGACGTATCTCATACTCATTGCTGGAACAGTCATCCTGAAGCTTAAGACTAACAAAGACACATGCATGGTCAAGCAACATATGTGCTCAGCTAGGAGAGGTAAGTGGAGATTCTGTTGCCAGCAATCCATTTCACGTGGTTGCATGTCCTATATGGGAATGGGAAAATCCATTGGTTCCATGCTCTTCAAGCAGAAGATATCTGACTGAATCAAATATTGGCATCAACAAAATTTATAGAATTGAAGGTAGAGAGCAAAAGAACTCGTTACCTGTTGGGTCCCTGTGAGAATAAGCACCAATAAAAATTGGACTGTGATATTAAACACAATGATTTTTAATATGATAAAAGGGCCTTTTTTCTGAATATATCGTTTAAATTTCTAGGCCAAATGAAAAAAATGGAATGAACGAATATTCCACCCCACATACGGCTGACCCAACCTCAAACCACGGTTTTGACCAAAGAGAGTGCCAATGCAAGTAGTTCGGTCCATTTCTACCAGAATTTGAAGTCATTCATCTTCCACTGAAATCACAGAAAGATCTCCTGTACTGGTAGAAATGGGTTGAACTTCTGAGACTTTTGTCATGCTGGAGAACTTGGTGATGGCAGGAGTTCCTGCGGTCATCAAGTAGCTGCTTGTAAACTGGCCGCCTTAGTTCTCTGTAGGCAATGAATCAGATCTACAAATATCACCACGACAAAGCGGACATACCCTGCAAAACCATTAACAAGTTAGGCCAACACTAAAAACTGGGATAGCAGCAGCTGAAAAATCACTTGTATAGGTTAAAGATTCATAGACCACCAAGAAAGCATCAAAAGTCAAATGGAGAGAGCAATCTGGCATTATACCAGCAGCTAATGTGCAAAGCATTGAATTTGGATTGATAATGTTCTCATGGGGACAACCGGTGGTTAAAAATTGGGACCTCTATGATCTGATGCTGTCACTTTATTAAGAATTTTTCTCTTACATTTTACAGTATTTGCTCAATTATACAGGTCATGCAAGCCATTAGATTTTTTTTTTCAAGAAAAAAAAATCCAACAAAGAAAAGAATCAGGAATCTCAAGGTTGCTATAAATAAATACCAACAAAAAATCTGTTTCCGCATATTTGAATGATACAAAGAGAACTTACAGCACCCAAAAAAAAAAACCTAGATCCATTTTAAGATTTCTTGTGATCCCTACAAGAACAAGATCAGAAAATACAGATTTGATGAGCCTTATGATACGAGGAATTATATGGTACTTCCAGTGCATGTACACCCTCTCTTGGATCATTTGGAACCCACTTATAATAGACATGGATCCCACAACAATGCGACAGTGTGAACATACACTGGGAGTTCTAAAAAGTTGCTTTGATCTTGCAACAACTGAAGTTTTGGAGCAAGTCTGATAATCGTGCTTGACATTCTAGTCAACAACGTGCAACCTTCAGTCAGTTCTATCAACTTATATTAGTATCAATAGTCAGTGACCCAAAATGTGAGTCATACATACAACAGCAGATACAAATTTGTTTATCTCAAAATTTTCAGCAAAGCTGTCATTTACATTACCTAAAAACTTTTAAGCATGAATAAACATGAATTGTAGTTTTGCTGCAAATGAATTATTTTAGACAAGCATGTATTTATAGGCTAGTTACAGATTCGGGATTAAAAAAGAATACCTGTGAATTTCCTTAAGCCACTTGTCTACACATGTTCTGTGGAACTCGTGATGGCAAGGCAACACTCGCATGCTGTCTCCTTCCTCATATTCCACAAGGCATATGTAACATCTGTTATTTAATGGAAAAAAGGGAAAGGAGCATAAGTAAAAGGCAATCATGATAAAGAGATAAGAACTGCAATATTAAAATTCCAATCGTACTTCATTGACTGGGATAAGAAACGCATACAACAAGGTTATCAAATAACAAGATTACATAGACAAAAATACATAAAAGGAAGAAACACTACTCAGTGAACCTTATAACCATGAACAAACCTTAAAAAATTTACACAAAAGAGTGCAGATAATAAAAAATAAGTCTCACACAAACCATGACACTTTTTTTATCCAAAAAAAGAAGGAAAAGATCACAAATGTTATTGAAGCCTGCTTTAAGTGGTACTTAATATGAAGGTAACTAACTGTACATTGCATATGTCAACAGCTTAACTATTTAATGCAGGGCATCATAAGCTGGTTCCAATGGAGCTGCCTGCATGTGCATTATTATACTATGTTTCTCAGAGTTGGCAATTTCCTCGGGATCTTTGTGTGACAGAGTCAGCACGATCAGACATGCTACGGGTGTGAAATCCACAAGTTGCAATAGGGAGGGATGATACTAAAGAAAGTATTCCTTCAAAGCATTTATTCAACGGAACATTCAACTCAGATTGTAGGGTTCCTATTGGAGCGCAAAAGACTTAATATTGGCAATTATTGGCAACATTGAAACTAGAGTTTCAGTGGTTAATAACTAGGACAGCAGGCTGATTAGGAAGATGATAGAAATTTAAGTTACCACATGAAGGAGAAGCAATTTAAGTTACCGTCAGGAGATGAGGTTCCTGGGGTATTATACTAACACTTTGTTGTATGTATAGGAATTCTCATTTTGTGAAGGCAAGCTCAGTTCCTGGCTGGAACGTTAAAGACTTGATCAGAAGCAGTCTTTGTAGAATCTTTCACCAACAGTTAACCAAATTGCAATTTTCTAGATGTAGGTGATTCAAGCAGTTATCTTAAAGTTTGTGGCTTCAGGTAATATATAGAACTCCTCACTGTCAACTGCCAACCCTTAAATGTATCTACACAGAAACCAAACCATATTGGCCTTGATGTAAAATCAGAAACCAGGCAATAGCCTAAAAATGGAAATTATTTGAAAGAGAGAAAAAAACCTATATGTAACTACACATGTATACCTTGTTGTATTTGTTAGTCTTTTTCCCTTCTTCTTTTTTCAGGTTAGGCAAACTCAAAAACTTTAATCAACTCCAAAAAATGGGAATTTAAAAGTTTTGACACGGAGAACTAATAAAAGAAAAGGAAGGTTGCAGTTAGATGACCAGGCTCTAAGCAAGCATTTGACCGCAGTTTACTATCTTAGTAAGCAATCAGCTGACATCATAAAGGTTGTGGTAAGTGATGACAAGTATAGCATAATGGATGGTATTAGACAGAAAAACAAATTCAAAGATTCCACCACTATTTCATTAGTAGAAATTTGATTAGTAGACACAACTACTTACTGGCCTGTCTCCTCATTCTGATGTTTCTGGGCCTTGGCATATAATTTAACAGGCAATGATTCCACTATTTCATTTGGTGCGGGTACAGATCCAAGCGAGGACATAGAAGGCCGAGAGGACAATACAACTGATTGCTGGTGAATTTCATCCAGAACCTGATTAAAGTGTATAAAAGATTCAACTTATAGAGATGTAAAAAGTTGGGTAAAAAAAACCAAAGACAAAAATACTGGAGGATAAGCAGCACAAAGCTAACAGCCAATTACCTCAAATAGAGCTTCAGCTAACATGACAATTCTTGATATGCTAGCCCTGGCACTTGTTTCATCATTTAAGTTGGCATCTCGTACACGGCATGTGCAGCGACCTGTTCTGTGTTGTCCAGATAAAATACAAGACCTCTCATGTCCAGACAGGTTTTCAAAACGGCTTCCCAACCTCTGAAGAGCACGAACCTAAACCATTATATACGATGAGAGTAATTTGTGTAATTTCAGGCACCAAGAAGGTGGAAAGCACAAAGGGAAGAAGGCTGAAAGAGACATGAGGTTTAGCCCAAATAAAGATGGGTTCCTTTTATTGGTTTTCAGGAGAAAGAGTTCCAACAGAAGGTAAGGATGCAGGAAATTTTAATTTTATAAGCAGCAACAGGAATGGCAATGACCTAAATCAATCCCAAACAAGAACATCAAATGGCATGCTCTACATGTAGAAAGCATTCGCTAGTTTAACACATACTGTTCGACAACAAATGTAATACCCATTGTTCAAAATAAAAAATTATAAGCCACGTGCACTGTGTTCATTAGATGAAAATAAGTCCTATGGAAACTTTCAATAACTACCAAGTGTAGGGAACTTATGTACCTGAGATCGTATTCTTCTCCTCCGTTCAAGGAAATTTGATCTATGTTCTAGCAAGTCGTGATACCTGGCTTCTCTTGATCGAGAGGTTTCCACCTCATTATCTCGAATGCCGAACAGCGAGCTAGACATGCCAGATGGAGGATAACCAGGTGCTGTTGGAGAGGTTAGAGCATTCCCTTCTGATTCTGACACCCTCATCTGCCCACCCAATGCCTGTCTCCCGCTACCATGGCTAGAATCTCTCATTTCTCTCTCTTGTTGCAAGGGACATAATGTAAGGTCAGATAGTGATGAGCGACGAAGAACTCTATCACGAAGTCTTCCAACACTCAAGGTTCGGCTAAAACGAACATTACGATCAGCAGGTTCTCGTGTTCCAATTCGCCTATCAGAAAGTCTAGTCCCAATCCCATCCACATCATTGAATATTCTAGGAGAATGTAAGTTTGCATCAACCCCCACTCTAGTTCCACCGCCATCTCTTCCTGCACGGAGAAAAATATTCTGGTTTTCTTGCATATTGTCTAAGAGATCAGGTGTTTGACTATGCAACTGCAAACTAGCAGATGTGTGTTCACGACAATGCGCAGCAGTTCTATTAACCAGGGATGTAGCAAATAAATCACTACTCTGTTGTGTTTCATTTCCATTTCCATCAACAGCACCTCTGGCAGACTGTGGATGACGGCGAATCTGGTCTTCATTGTCCAACATTCTGAGACTAGTAGAATGAATGGGATATCCCCTTGATGACCCTAAACTCACTGCTCTGCTCAGCCTAAAGCTCACATTACCAGGAATAAAACTAAAGCGAGAAAGAAACCGACTTGGAGAGGTCAATGACTGCGTAGGAGCAGCAGCTCGAGCAGAGCTGCTACCTGTTCTTGAGGAAGTATTCGTGATACTTGCTTGATTCCATTCATCAAGCTCAACATCAGATGATATACAAGGCATTTCGTCAGATTGCTCAACTTTAACCTTTCCATAACACTCAATTTTAACCTCTTCCGAGTCTATTTCATTCTGGTTAGCAGCTGAAGCATTTCCTTCGTGATTTTCTTTATTCCCATTATCAGAAACCTAAAAAAGCATGGGTAAAACGATTTCAGTCCTTCAAAAACCCATCAACAGTAAAGAAACTCTCGCGGCATTCTTATGAATATTATGATGATACCATATGAAAACAAGTTCTGAAAGGATACATTAGCACAATTTCCACAATTCAAGAAAAGAAAATAAACAATTTCCATTGAAAGTGCATATAAGTGAGTGAATGAACAAAAGAACTAAACTGCATCAAAATTGAGAAGGCTAAAAATAACACGATCAAAGAAGCCGAAGAGGGAACAATGATGGAGGGACTGACATGGTCACCGCTTGTACTATCACGAGATCCACAGGAAGAACCCAAACAAGCAGACTGAAAAACCTTGCTCCTCTCTTTAGATCTTCCCTTCCTTCCACTTCCACTTGATGATGATGCCGAGGCACCACCACAATGTGCCTTGCTTCCACTGGATCCCATCTCTCCAGAATATCACTCCACACAAAACGATGCCCAAATTACATCACTGCCCCCTAAAAGCTTCGACATTTCAGATCTAACAGTAAGGGGCATTGCATTTATAGGACCAGTGAGTGTTTGGTGAAGTGGGTTCTTAAACTTGAGAGAGAAAAATGAAATGGGTTCTTGCCAAGTTTCAATCTTTTAAAGGTGTTAGATCTACATAGAGAGAAACAGTGAGAACCGCATAACGTTCAGTTTTATTTTTTTATTAATGTGGTTGAGTAAAGGGTAGTTGCACATGAAAGTGAAGATTAGATGTAAGAAAGAGACAAAGTAACTACTTGCAGAGAGAGAATGGGGAAGGAGACTGGTTTTTTAAGGAAGTGTTTGGTCTCAGTCAGCGAGTGAGTGAGGGGCTTGACTGCATAATTTTGAAAGAAGATAGAGAGAGAGAGAGAGAGAGAGAGAGAGGAACATGAACATGAACACGGGGCTCCTCCTTTACTGATTTGCAGGCTGCATTTCTGGGGTAGTGTAAAGTGTTTGACGGGAAGCCACGTGGGAATGATAGAGTTTCCGGGGTTGTTCATATTAGGAGAGAAAATTTTGTCCATGTTATTAATGTCATTAAGTGACACCCAATCTTTAATCTTTAAAGAAAACAACTTTTAATAATGAGGCACATTCCTCCATCAAATTTTATATAATGAAAAACACACTATTTATTTCACTGCCAGACTTTTGGTTTTTGTTATGATAAATCTAAAGAGAACAAAAAAAAAAAAAAGAGTTGTAAGAACATTTTAGTAATTACTTCTTGCATTCTTAACAATCACTTCTTCTTGATAATGTAGTGTTGCCTTGGGGAGAATGAAAAGAAGCGTAAAATGCAACTTCATTGTACAGCATTCGGCAAACAAAAAACAGCACTGATTTGTCATGCGAAAAGGCAATCGCAAAGCTTCCCTAACATTTAAGAAGTCGACACGAAAAAGATTTACAGTGAAACGAACATAGCTTGTCTGTATGAACGTAGAAACTTCCATTGTGTGCAATAAAAAAAAAAAGAGAGAGAGAGAGAGAGAGAGGATAGGAGCTGGGAGACCATTCTTCTAAAGTGAAGGTTGAAACTACAGTAGAGGAAAGGAGGATAGAATCAAAAGGTTTGCTTGGGAATAATGACAGATGCTTGCATGGCGCGCAACCCAAATGTAAGGAAAGTTGTGTAATCATTATTCCTGCAGACAAGCCATTGCGTGAGCACCCGCTTTATGAGGGATACGATTGGAATACAAAGGAGCTAACTTTAAGGGATTAAAAAGCAGTAAAGGGATTCTAAATGCAATGGTGTGCTGAAGACATCATGTTTGGAAATTTAATTCGTGTTTTTAAAATTTTTAATTTTTTTAAAATAATTTAATATTATTTTATTTTTTAATTTTTTTAATACGCTGATATTAAAAATAATTTTTTTTTAAAAAAAATATTATTTTAATATATTGCTAATTAAAAAACACTTTAAATTACAACCGCTATTACAATTTCAAATAATACATAATATAAAAGGGTAAGTATGATGTTAAAATGCATGCCATTTGGGACAAAAATAAAACGGGAATGACTTTTGCTTCTTGTTATCGATTCAACTTCTATAAATCTTAAAACTACTTGAAATTTACATGTTCATTAACTTTAAAATTTATAGAATTAGTCGAGGTGCGCGCAAGTTGACCCGGATAGCCATGTTAATAAAAAAAAATGACTTAGAAAATACATGTCGAAGATATACAACTTGTTTGGTATTATGGTGGTGATTATTTTTCAAAGTATTTTTTTATTTATGAATATATTAAAATAATATTTTTTTAAAAAAAATTAATTTTTACATCAATACGTTAGAAGAAATTGAAAATATTAAAAAAAAATTAATTTAAAAAAAATTATAAAAATTATATTTTTTGAAACAATTCGGTATTTATCATCATAAAAAGGGGTAAAAAAACTGGTGGGGAAAAGGCATGAAATGATGGTGGAAAGCCAGCTCCCGAACATCCTCTCAGCAACAAAATCCAAGGCAGAAAAAGGAATGCTCATCGAATGGATGAAAAATATATCGAAAAGGAGGGATGTCATTATAACAAAATCACAAAAAACGTGAGAGAATCCCATGACAGTTACGAATGCAACACAACAGCCAACATCCCATTGTATGAACAACATGTATATCCAGACGCACAATATATACATATAGATGACATTCTAAGCAATGTTTTTACAGGGGGAGGCTGCGAAATAAATATGCCCGTCGAAAAGGTGCAAGGACGATGAATTGATTGGAACTGGTAAAATGAAAATTGTTTTTGTTTTTTAATGGGCGCACTAAACAGGAATTCACAAGCATGTTGAATATCTTTGGAGTCAGCAAACAACCCCAAAACTTGAACAAATAAAGAAACATTCTAGAGTAAGCCAACAAATTGATCACAATTCCAAGAAGCAGGTAGAATGACGTAGTTTTCTGAGCATGAATGAGGCTAGTCACCGTCGGCTGTCTGCTGTTTGAGAATGTGATTGTAATTTTTTTTTATTTAGAAATATATTAAAATAATATTTTTTATTTTTTAAAAAATTATTTTTGACATCAAATATTAAAATAATATAAAAATATTAAAAAAATATTAATTTAAAATAAAAAAATAAATCCGAGATAAAGCAATGATTACGTTTATTTTGTCCAAACAAAAGCAATTTGTCCTTTCAACTTGTTTTGTCAAAAGGAAAAATAAAGAAAAGAACTGGGGTTTTAAAATATTCGGGAGCATGATGGCAACCAACTTAGAAACAAAATTACATTTGTCTGCAATGAAGTCAAGGAGTGTTGTTTATTGCTAGGCATGGACGACGCATTCAAACTTTAAGGTGAATTCTGGTTGTCTGACTGATAATCCTCTCTATATTCGTGCTGGTTTGAGTCGCCCTAACGTGGCTAGACAGTTAAAAAAAAACAAGAAACAGAAACCAGAGATCATATATTTTTTTCGTATTATAAAATAATAAAAAACACTAATTCAACTTGGTGGAGTCCATAACCTGAATTGTGAATTTTGTGGTTTGATTAGGATGAACATGGCCTACTTCTTTTTTTTTATTTGATGGTTTTTCTTTAGACTTACTTAGTGAATAAGGTCACGTAAAGACAATTCGCACAAAATTTAATTTAAGACACAGGCTAAATAGATAATAAAATCATGATATTTTAAGTTTCAACTATTATACCAAGTTTAATGACTATGCTTGAAAGTTTCAAACAATCTAAATATTATTTTTTACATTTTAAAAAAATAAAATTCAACCAGCGGTGAAGGCGCGGGTGATAAACTAGTTACTCTCTCTAGAAGAAGCGGAGAACATTATATGGTGTTTCATTATTATATAAACAGTAAAACTTTTTATTTTTAAAAAACTTAAACTTTTTTCTTTTTTTAAATAAATATACCTTTTATATATTATTCTTCCAAATTTATTATTCAATATTTTATTGATTTTGAATTGGTCATTATAATTTATTTTGTTTTTTATGAGATTATCGTAATCTCAAACAAACACTCCGATATTCAGTTGATACTCAATTTTTGCAAGCATCTATTTTTGTTATCATATTATTAAATAAAAAGATTTTCAAAAAAACAAAATTTTTATATTAAGTGTAGTCCATGATCTAGGTTGCAAGTTTTGCGAGTTAATCCACAAAACTTGGCTCAATCCAATACATTATTGTTTCAATATTAAAAAAACAATTATGTCATCTTGATTTTTCTTTAAAGCCAGACTATGCTTTTATCGATCATCTAGGGGCCTTTAAACCTACTAGATCAACTGGGTCATGTAGAGTCAACTTACATGCGGGTTAATTTTAAACTCGAGCTAGGCAAGGAGTCGAGGTGGAAGGCTTGAATTTAGTTGGTTCTGATTTAATAACAATGTCAAATAGTTTTATTTTTTAAAAATCTCATCTTTTAAATTTTTTTCTTTCGATTAAATATTTTTTGCCTTTTTTTAATATTAATTTTATCTTTCAATATTTAGTTGATTTTGAATTGATTTTCATAATTTATTTTGATTTGCTTTTTATGAGATCATTGTAATCTTAAAATTAAGTAAAAAATACTTTAAAACAAAAAAGTTATTAAACTCGGAAAAATCCATGTTCTAATGTGTTGTAGTCTCAATATTAAAAGAAATATCATTTTTTTAAGTCAATCCATACTTTTTACAAAGTCATTCAGGTTATTTCTGGATCAATGAATTTAACTAAATCACGTCTGTCGCACGTGTGCGGCGTCACGACGACTATCCTCCACACTCATGTGTGTGTATCTATCTAACAAATATGGAGAAACAAGGAATTCTTGTCTCTTATCAGTGGAAAAATAAAATGGGAGTCGCCACCTAATATTTTGGTTACTAGAAACCTTAATTGGTCTCAGAGATCAGGTACGGAAACTGGTTGCGTAAAAAGAAGGTATTAGCACCCCAAATACGTCCTACCTAAGGTAAGTTGCATTGTTTTATTGTCTGATATATGCTCAGGTTGTATCATATTTCTAATTGTTGGTATGTCTATGATTTAAGAAAAGTCCTCCTCTATAAGGAGATCTTTATCTTATCGGGATAAAACTTAACCATCCTAATGTCAACAAAAAAAACTACCTTTTTAATATCAGGAATACGTTTTACATATGAATTCATAATCCCTGATATTTAAAAGAAAAAATAACTTTTTTGGATTTTTTTGAAATATTGGCTAGGTTCTCGTGACTTTAATAAATTGGTTATTAAAGCCAAAATGCATGTTAAAACTTTTTTTTTTGAAGTTTTCTTTGTTGTATGAAAATATGATGTAATTTTTTTCTTTGAGAGACTTTGCCGTATGCATGAAAACAAAAATATTTTTTTTCAAAGTTTCGATGAAAATCAGGTATTTTAATACCGGATTTGTATTTTTATAATATAAAAATACAAACCAATATTAAGCAAAAATTAGTAAAAAAAATACGCGGGGAAATCACAAATTTTTCATAAAATATTTTTTAAAATTTTTTTTTACTGGGTTGGACCCAACCATCTCATTTTGGGCTGGATAATGAATTAATTCACTCTCCACTGTTCACGCAGAACAATGAGAGTGACCAGAGAAGAAGCAAGAGAAGGAAATTGATCAGGCAACGCTGGTGGCTCGCGGTACTGGTCGCGGTGGCGCTGGCGTCGCGGTAGACGGTGGTTCTTCTTCTTCTCTCCTTTGCTTCGCTGCTTCTTCTTCCTCTGTTTTTCTTTCGTTCTGTTAGTTATATTCTTCCCTCTCTGTGGTGGTCTCGGGCTGCGCAGCTGGTGATGACCAAGAGGAAGAATGGCGCGGCGGCCGGTGGTTTTAGACAGCGAAGAGAGAGAGGCCGGAGAGAAAGGTTACTGTTCTTCTCTTCTCCTCTGTTATCTGTTTTTTCCATCCCCTGTATTCTGTTCTTTTTCCCTTTCTTCTCTCACCAGCTCCAATCTTTCACTCTCTCTCTCCCTGGTTCTGCTGGCGGTTGCTCCCATTGCTTTTAGTGGCAGTGGAGAGGAAGAAACAACGGTGGTTCCCAGGGGATGAGGACGATTCTTCTTCTTCTATGTGCAGAGACCGTAGTCTCTGTTTTTCCCTTCCCACGCTTGCTTTCGCTTTCTCTTTTTTTGTTTTGTTTATGTAGCTTGCTTCCCTCTTTTCTCCAAAAAATTCCTCATCCCTCTTCTTATCTTTCTTTCTGCCCAAAAATCGCCCCCCCCCCCCGTTTTTTGTTCCCCCCTATATTTATAGGCATCCGGGGGAGAGGTTCACCATACCCTGTCCAAGTGCAGGGCATGGTGGCGTGGGATGGCTCTTATGCAGTCGTTGCAGGGCACCTTTGTCGTGGTGGTAGAGCATGCGGGTATAGGTGGTGTTAGTGAGTGGTCAAGTCGGGGGGAAGAGTGAAAGCAGGAAAAATGATTTAAAATCTTCTTCTTCCCTACCTCTGCATGCGCAGGGAAGAAGGAGAACAGTGCCATTTAAAACGACACTGTTTCAGTGTTCTATTTTTTTTATTTTTTTAAAAGAAAAGAAAATGTAATTTGGAAAAACCTAAAAATGGGTTATGACAACGTCAAGAAAATTTTTATAGAGTTTAATTTAAAACTAGGAATAGGTAATAAATTATTCAAGTTATCTTTGGACCAATCAATATAACTAAGTTATGTCAAGGCAATTCTCACAAAGTTTAATTTTAAAATAAGGTTATGTAATGAGTTAGGTTTGGAGAATTTAAAATTGACCAGCTGAATTGAGTTTAATAAAAATATCAAATAACCCTTGGGTATGAACATTTCCCTTTTAAGTTCAAACAAATTTTCATTTAAAAATTCAATAATAATATAGACATAAAACAAATTATTAAAAAGTTGCGTTAAATTATTCAATTTGTTAAGAATTATTTATTATACCGAATGCTACTCAGGATTTATAGTTGAATAATATTATACAACAAGAACCAGAGTTAATAAATTTAATATAAATAGACGTAATGCGATTAATGATAAGATTTGTAATATCATGTAACTTTTAAATCATTTATTTTATAATAAGATATACATATAAAATTTGTTAAAATTCATTTATTATTCATCTTTATGATTTATAGTTATACAGTCAATCCATACATGGTTCTGATTTTTTTTTTCTGATCACTTAAAAATCTAAATATTAAAAACCAGTTATGAATGAATATTTTGGTCTTGTTTGTTTGCCAGATTTGTTTTTTAAAAAATGGTTTCTATAAAATATAAATTTATAAAAAATAAATTATTTTTTTATATTTAGCAGTATCATAAAAAAAATTGAAAAATACTTTACAGTGTTTGGTTATGTCATGAAAAATAAGTTAGAAAATTACTTGTTAATATATTCTTTTTTAAGTTTATTTAACATATATTAAACATTAAATGTTACTATTTAATCACTTACAATAAAAAAATAAATATAAAAGTGTAACAATAGAAAAAAAATAATTTGTCATATCATATAATTTTAAATAGTTTATTTTATAAAATATAACCTATACATATAATATAAATATTTTAAATATAATATTATAGACATATAAACTTGTTAAATATTTTTTAAGTGAATTTTTTTAATATTTTATCTTCATTTTTAAAACCAAAAAAAAATTAATATTGAAAAAGCCAAATTAGTTAATGATATTAAGTGAAAGTTAAATATTTAAGTTTTTTGATATAAGCTTTTGTATCAAGAATAAATAGATACAAAAATATTTTAAAATAATAACCATCATAACCATGATTCATAAAATCAAAGTTACAAGGGTTTCAAAATAAAGTACTTGAGACAATCTCTCGCCCAAATCATAAAGCAAAATGCAATTCTTTAACAAAAAAAATTGATTAACCCATAGATTATTATACAAAATTTTATTATAATAAGTGATGAGGTTATAAAAATCACAGGAAATATTCTAGGATGAATTATTCCTAGAAATTCTCATACATCATTTATGGTGAATTCAATTACCTCTACTTCAAGACCACGTAGGCTTCTCCTTGGAAAAATCTCTCTCTTGGGGGTATAAAACTCTTCTGGAATAAATACTTGCACAAAGTCCCCTATGGGTGTTAATGGGAGACCCTCCGAAAATCAAGTCAGTACCAGGAATATTGGTGTAAAGAACGACATCAATAGAAATATTAAAGAGCTTTTATGAATGTATAGAAAAGGTTGAAGAAGAAGGTCTACATGTAAGGAGGAGAAGCTGAGAGAGTCTTTTCCTCCTCTTTTTTCCTTCTTTTATATCACCTGATTTTTATTACCTCATGCAACGTAAGAGGAGTAGAAAAGTAATCTTGTATGATTAAAATATTATTGTCTTACTGGTCGTACCATCACATCTAATTAATGTAAGCATGGACTACTTGTTTGTATTTAATGGGATTACGATGAGCATCATAATTATTAATCCAGGCTCAGGGTATGAGAGGCTCAGTATAGAGTGACCCTTCAATTACGCACCTAATCCGAGGGACGTTGGGCTCAATTCACGCTCGGAGTTCAGGAGAAAACATGTCCAGCTCGCAATTACACCTAAGAATGGTCATAGACAGTCGTGTCACTGCTTAACAGGGGGTTGGGCGTGGACATGCCCTTCCCAAACACGGGGTTAGGCACGGATGCGTCCAAGCCTAACATAAAGTTGGGCGTGAGGGCGACCCTGGCTCAAAAGGGGGTCGGGCGTGGTCGCGTCCAGACCCAACGTGAGGTCGGACACATCGAGGCCCCACATGGAGTTGGGCGCGGGGGTGTCCCTAACCAACAGGAGCTGGGCGCGGCCATGCCCTCCTCCAACAGGGGGTCGGGCGCGGACGTGTCCAGGCTCAACAGGGGGTTGGGAACGGTCGCGTCCAGACCCAACATGGGTTCGGGTGTGTCCAGGCCCAACATGGAGTTGGGCTCGGGGGAGTCCCTGACCAACAGGAGCTGGCACGCGGACATGTCCAGGCTCAACAGGGTTGGGCGCGGGGGCGACCCTAGCTCAATAAGGGGTCGGGCGCGGTCGCGTCCAGACCCAACATGGGGTCGGACGTGTCCAAGCCCAACATGGAGTTGGGCGCGGATGTGTCGAGGCTCAATAGGGGGTGGGCGCGGACGTGTCCACGCTCAACAGGCGTGGGTGCGTCCCTGGCCCAACAAGAGCAGGGCGTAGACTTGCCCCTGGCCCAATAGGAGGGTTGGGCACAGTCATCCCCCTCCCTAACTTAGAGTTGGATGCCGAGAAAAATATAATTCCATCTTGGATTATGACTTTTGTGTGTTGTCTTTTAACTGGGGTCTATTTGTAAAAACCATGACCAATCAATAAGCAATAAAAACCATAACAAAGATAAATTTGATCTATAAAGTTGAAATTAAAGAAATAAAACCCTAAAAACAGAAGAAATATATAGAGAAAATAATTACCTATGGTTTAATTTTCCTATGGTAAAAGTTATTTTTATTTGAAAGAGGTAGCTGCTGATGTTTAATCGTAAGCAGTGAAGAAGAGTGAGAAAGAAGAGTGTATTCCATTGTTAATAGCAGGAGAAAATTTTTCCAGCAAAAAAAAATATATATATATATATATATATTTTTTTTTAAATTAACCTTTTATAATTCATCAAAGTGGTTTCTAAAAAAATATTTTTCAGAGGACATTCAATTTCCTTGTATTCTACGACACACCTCCTCCTTGGTCCAGTCTTATCATATACTTTGGTTAATTGTTTTACGATTTGAAGACGTACCGATACAATGTATTTCTAATTTGTTCACTTCACTTCTTCAAACCTACGACTCAAAATGTGGTGGTGCACTTGCCATTTCTAAGTATCTTACAAATGGACTAAGGACTAAGAGCCTGATTCGCTCTGCAGCTACGGTTGTTTTTTATTTAAAACATTAAAACACAGTTGTAATTGTTTGGTTAAATAAAAATATAGCATACTGTTTACTGGGTTCTATTTTTTTCTGTGTTGGAAACGCAGTATTTACAAAACATCTATTCCTTGCTTTTTTTATACTGTTCACGTTAATTGCACTGTTCAATGAACAGTGCAATTAACATGAACAGTGCAAGTGATGCACTGTTCATGAACAGTGCAAGAAAATTGCACTGTTCATGTTAAAATAGTGAACAGTGCAATTCTTTTGCACTGTTCACTTGCACTGCGTGAACTTATTTTTTTTTTAGTGTGTTAATTTTTTTTGTTAATTTTTTTTTAAAAATCCTAGTTTAGAGTGAATTTTATACATGATAATATTTTATCTAATTTTATTACACGCTAAAAAATTATGGAAACTGTAGTTCTTGTTAGATAAATTTTGTACGTAATGGAATTGTAGATAGTTTAATAGAATAATAAATTTTTATATATATATATATATAAAGTATGATTTATTTCATGATGTTAGCGCAATAGTTAAATCCACAATATTTAAATTAAAAACCATCAATACTAATTTATATTTTTTTAAATTATTTTATAACCTCAATTTCAAAAACATTTTTAACCAAACACATTAAACTACTTTTTTTTCAATCTCAATTTCAACCACAGTTTTAACCAAACACCTATTTTTCAAACCAACCACAACTAAAAGTATTTTTTATAAAACAACTTTTTTTAAACCACAATCACAGCAGCTACCACAATACCAAATACACTCTAAACATTTATTTGGTGTTGTGTTCTAAATAGAGATTGGATAAATTTTAAAATTTTAAAATATTTTAATATGTTTATATAAAAATATTTTTTTAATATATTTCTTCTAAAAAAATATTTAAAAAAATAATAACCGGCTATTCCTCTTTGGTATACTCTGGTGCGTGCATATGGCTCTCTCTCTGGCCTCTACTACTCGTGTGGTGTGAGCAGTAAAACTTGATTACAGAAGAAAGAATATTAATGACAGTTACGTTCTCTCCAGCCGGGAACTAAAAGGTCACCCTATTCAATGTGGCAATCTCCAAACCTCTCTTATAATCCTCACAAGTAACCATCCGCCACGTCGTG
>Ga0325410_1001776_pt1 | contig 23875 bp, 14 predicted proteins | sample PopdelMetagenome_16_FD_206182 | JGI IMG/M metagenome (GOLD analysis project Ga0325410, IMG submission 206182) | Populus deltoides microbial communities from Bellville, Georgia, United States - Xylem-PdIQD-R3 | ecosystem: Host-associated > Plants > Phyllosphere > Stem > Wood/Secondary xylem...
AGGCGGTGACGATTCCGAAGCTGCCACCTGCACCTCCTCTGATGGCCCAAAAAAGATCTTCGCCCATGGATTTTCGGTCTAGAAGTCTTCCATGAACATCAATTATATGAACATCAACGACATTGTCGGCTGCAAGGCCATATTTTCGCAACATGGAACCATATCCACCTCCTGAAATTAGCCCGCCCATACATACAGTTGGGCAAGTGCCAGATGGGAAGCCATGAGTTTTGCTTTTCTCAGAAATTCTGTAGTAAAGTTCACCATTCGTGGCGCCCGCCTGAACCCACGCGCTGTTGTGCTCAATATCAACGCTGATGGACCGGAGCTTGGCAAGATCCACAACAATGAAAGGTGTCTCAATTTCTGAAACATAAGAGAGTCCCTCAAAATCATGGCCTCCGCTACGGACTCTAAGGTGAATTCCAAGCTTCTTGGAGCAAATAACAACAGCTTGGATGTGAGATTCTTGTAAAGGAGTGAAGATAAACTCGGGTTTCGGTACTGAAGGCAAGGTGAACCTGAGGTTTTGAGCAGAAAATTGTAAAACACTAGTGAAAGAAGAGTTTTTTGGAGTATACAAGACAGTGGAAAAAGGAAAGGATGATTCTGAATTTCTTGAGACACATTTCAGAAACCTATCCTGAAGTGCATGTGAAACTATAAATGGAGATATATAGGAGTAGGACCAGAAGCACTGAAAGTATCGAAGAACTTGAAGGCACCATTTTGCTGGCTTTCTTGCTTCTTTGGCTTGTCTTCAAGAATTGAAGTCTCAAGGTGCTCTTATAGAGGAGCTGTGAGGAGTTGATCGTAAATTGGTATAATCATTACATTATCCTAGAAATATAATATTACTCTGAATTCTTTGCAGTAAATTGTTTAATTATGACATTAGAATTGAATCGTGATTCTAAACGATTGATATATGATTAAATAAAGATATAAATTATAAATTATGTTTTGAAATTTTATTTAATTAAATTATTGATTAATATGATTCTTTGATATGGTATCAGAGATTTAATGATTAAGCGGTCACGAGTTTGAATTTCAGCATTCTTATTTATTTGATAAAAATTAAGTACAAGGTAACATGGGTCTATATAAATTTAAAGTTCAAAATATTTTTACTTGAAAGAATGTATTAAAAAACAATATAAATTATATTTTAAAATTTTATTTCTACTAGGTTAATATAATTTTTTGATATATATAATTAATATTTGATTGGGCGATAATTACAAATAGAAAACAGTGTTCTTGTCTATAGGTTTTTGTTAGCTGTCATTGCATGTGTATCTTCTTTTTATCAATAAATTTTATATATATATATATATATATAAAATACAAAACAGTGTATCTTCCTTTTATGTTGTCTGCTTTTATACAGCATGACTTGACTAGGTTAGATTTTTTGCTATCTAAAATCAAGATTTTCTGATTATTTTTTTAATATTTGTGTAAATGAATGTGCTTAAGGTTCTTTATTAAACTTTCAAGTTGGACCAATACAGATCTTCTAATATCTCAATTTCATTGAAAGTTTCATTCCCAACATAATTTTTAACAAAGTCTTCACCTATAAAAGTTAGTGTACTTCACTTTTAATTTAATCTTAAATATGCTTATTAATTATATTTTTTAAAATTAAATCCTAACACCCTTTCTTGCAAAATGAAACTTCAATAGTAGAACTCAAGGTCACACTTTAAGAGGGATGTGATCGGGATTTAAGAATAACAAAATTGCTACAATATTGCCTAAATAATTTATTAGAACTCTTAAGTGTTATTAGAATTTAAATTTCATGTTAGAGTGTTAAAAATAAAATTCTTATTAATCTTTATACAGCTTGTTTGACATTATATTCGTTTTTTTAGCTAAAAGTAACCAATTAAAACTACCAAATAAGTATTCGGTAGGAATTTCATTTTTTATTAACTTTGGTCAAAGATTTTCGTTTTATTGATAAAATAATTTACATTTTCAAGCAATTTAATTATTTACTGAGAATCTTGAAATTTAATTACATCCTAAATAATAATTTTAATTCAAATATAAATAGTAATAATATATCACCAAAAAGTTAGATGATTTCAATACCTGCATATATAGTGCATAACCAAAAAACAAAAACTGTTTAATCAAATACTCAAATAATGACAAAAATAAATAAATAAATACTCAAATGATAAGTGGAGTATTGGGTGTTGGGTCATGCATGTGAAATTATCTGATTAGTTGCAAGCTAAGCCACGATTCTGTCTGTCTCCCTGCAGGCACCAACGTACATGGTGCGTTATTGCACGTTATTTTGATGGCTGAACGTGTTGTCTTTCAAAATCTGTCCTTGTGGTTAGGTTTGAGATTTAACTAGAAAAAATGTTGGATTTTTAAGTTCTCGAATAAACTCACAATTAATCACTGGAATAGTTACCGAGTTTAGCTAAAAATATATATATATTTTTTTTTTGTTTAAATTAAAACTTAGCTTAGATAAGGATTGGAGTGATAAATTTTTTGAATAAAATTATTACATTTAATAAAAATAATGTTATGGCATAAAAATATCCTTATAGCTTTGTGTTGGTGTAAATACTCAAATGATTTAAAAAAAAAAAAAAAAGTTTAAACAATTTTTCACGTGCCTACACAGCAAACACACCACCACAATATAAAATAAACAGGCTTGAACAATCATATAGATGGTCAATATTTAGGGCCGGCCGGCATAATCATGTCATGAACTTAAAACGTGAATAACGTCCTTATTTATTTATATTTTACTCTATGAGAAAATTGCAATCTTTCAAAAGGAAAATAATGTTGAAGATTCTAATATTTTGGTATAAAAAATATTATTTAATTTGAAAAAATTTGTTCCACTTTAAACTAGTGTAAACATTGTGTTGTCTGGATGGCATGTATAGCACCATTTAACGGCCAAACTCCAGCTTTCACAATGTCATTTTAAGCCTTATGGTTTTGCCTCCATTCTTGAATGACGGGTGTGGAAAAAATATATCAAGTTTTGCATGGTGACCGTTTTGTTTTTTCCTTCCTTCCTTCCTCTCTCCCCCTTAATTTCAGAGCCTACAACTGCACATTTTCAAAGTACACATTCAATTTATTTTTCTTTTATATTTAGTATCTATTATTTTATTGTTATTTATTTTATTTTAATTTAATCTTTTTTTTCACCTTTTAGATTTGGTCACCATTCTTTTGATTTTGATTTTTTTATAAGTATTCTCTTAATTAAATTATCTTTTCAATTGCATCCCTCAATATTTTATATCATTCTTTTTTTAATTGCATCCTTCACCTTTTTTTAACATTTTAGTTCATTTTATTTCAATTGAAGATTTGATACTTGTTTTTTTTATTAAAATTATTTTTTGTTTCTAATTCTTTTTTATTTGAACTTTCTTTTTTTATTTCATTCATCAATATTTTATTAATCAAGATTTTGTTAACCTTTTGGGTCATAAGTTTGAAAGATTGGACCTTGTTGGCTCAAATCTTTTTTTTTTCAAGTTATTTTTTATAAAATGATATTTTATGATACTATCCTTCTATAAGATTATCCTGATCTCATGTGCTAAATCCCGAGTTTCTCGTGTTAACTCAACTTTACTCGAGATAATATTTTTTAAATTTATTTGTAGTTGTTGTTGCCTGATTTTTTGTCATCTTTCATATTAATCAAGTTTTAATCCGGTTATTGAATTTTTATTACTTCTTTAAAAACACAACCATCTCCTAAATAATTTTTTTAGGGTTGAAAAAAATATATGGTCTAGCCCGAGGCGTCACACAAACTACTTATCTAGTTTCACCAAAATAAAAATCCTCTCTCTCTTTGTGTTTTTTAAGTGATGATCAAACTAAAATTACGAGCTTTTAGACACACACACACACACTTAAACAAAATTAGTTTAGGATACTTATTGAAGCACTTAAAAGCTATCATGCTGAAAACTTTTGTTATCAAGGATCAATACTGTTGTTACCCATTTTTGGGTCCCCACAAAAAAAAGAGAAAATACCAAAAACAATTCGGAAAAAAAAAAAGAAAAAAAAATATAGCAGTGAGAAAACATGTCAGAGCACAAAAAAAGGGGGATTGAGGAGGTTCAAAAATGCAAAGATTGAAATTTAACAGTATATCGTTAACTGATAAGAGCCTTGTTAACAAAGAAAATTCAATTTGAAAAAAATATATATTCAAAATCAGATGTTTGTGGACTCAATTAAATTTTATCTAAAGTACTTTAATTGAATTTATGAAGGGTTTGATTACAAGAAAAAATGATTTTTAAGTTAATTTAGGCTTTTATTAGAAGAAATTAAAGTTCTAGGGTAAAATTACAATTTTTAAGAGTTGATTTAGTCAAATTAAGGGCTTAATTGCATATTTATTGAATTTTGATGGCCAATTAGGGACTTGATTGAAAAAATTCCAAAACCAAGGACCAAACAGGAAAAGACGCGTAAATAGAGGCGCTGAAATTAACCAAATCAAGAGCTAAATTGAAAAAATTAAAAGTTTATTGATGAATTGAGAGTCAGATCGCATAAATACAAAAAAAAAAAACAATTGTAAATGGCGCCAAAAATCAATTATAATTTATCCAGGGGTTTGATTACAAATTGTGAAACCACAAGGACCAAATCAAAATGGCCATTTGAATTGGAGAAACAGAGACGTTTCATGAACAACTGTTCATCGTCTTCTCCTCAACAACGGTTTCAGCAATAAAATGAATGAAGACGTTTCATCATTAAAGGCAGAAATCGTCTCACTTACGGGGCATGTCTCACGGCTATTATCAAGCCGGTCACCTTCTCTGGCCTTATAAAAGAAGAGAAAGAAAAACGGGGAGGCAGAAAGAAAAAGGAGAAAAAACAGAGAGGGAGAAAGCATAAGGGAGAGAAAAGGAAGAAGAGTAGATAGCACAGAAGGAAATGCAAAGAAAAGCCGAATAAGGAGATAGGAATAGGAGCAAAGGAACATAAACAAAAGAAAACTGAATGGCGAAGCATAGAACACAGATAGCAAAGGAGGTCAGCACCACCGTCTCCAGAGCCAGTCACCACCGATCCTGCGCAGAAGTTTCATCGCCATTGTCTTCGTCTGTCTCAGTTACCAGGTAAGCTTCATACATTCTCTTCACGTCGCATTTGTTGTTTCATTGCATGCATTTTATTTTTTTTTCATTTGTGTTTTACTGTTCAATTGAATTACTTGAACAGTAATTGTTGCTCTTTACTGTTCGAGTGAATTATAATTCACTTGAACAACATGCACGCGTGGGGAAGCTCACACGTGCCTCTTGTCTGTCTAGCCAGGTCATTGGCTTGGGCCAGTGACATGGTTAGGTATACTGGGTCCAACTCAGCCACATGAACCGAGCTGGTTCCAGTAAAAAAAAAATTCAAAAATCTTCTCAAAAATTTTTGTGGTTTTCCCGTATATTTTTCTATCAATTTTGCAAAATATTGATTTGTATTTTTATACCGTAAAGATATAAATCCGGTATTAAAATACCAAGTTTTCATCAAAACATTGAAAAATTAAAAAAAAAAAAACATGTTTTTATTTTCATGTATACGACCAAGTATCTTAAAAAAAAACATATCATATATTTTCATACAACAAAAATTCAAAAATATGTATTAACATGCATTTTGGCTTTAATAACCAGTTTATTAAAGTTACGAGAACTAGCCCAATATTTCAAAAATTCCAATTTTTTTTCTTTAGTATCTGGGGTTACGACCTTATACCTAAGATGTATTCCGGATATTAATTATTTTGTTGACTTTAGAACGGTTAGGTTTTACCCGATAAGATAAGGATTTCCTTATCGATGAAGACTTTTCTTAAACCATAGACGGACCAACAACTAGAAAGCACGACAAGACCTTAGATTTTATCAGACAATAAAACAATGAAGCTTACCTTAGGTAGGGTATATTAGGGGTGCTAATATCTTTCTTTTACGCAACCAGCCCCCGTACCCGATCTCTAAGACTAGTTAGGGTTCCTAGTGACCAAATAATAGGTGGCGACTCACATTCCTACTTTCCACAAATAAGAGATGTTTTCTAGATAGATACTATATGAGAGTGGATTTTTTTGTCGCGACGCCGCATACGTGCGACAAATACTTTAGTCTTAAAGTTTTATTGCTCCTTATTTGATCCAAATAAGATGTTTACAATAAGCCTCCCAAGATTTCAATAATACCACATTGTTTAGATGCATTTCTAAAATAAGGTTCATAAACATAAAACAAAAAATCAAATATCATTCTCCAAAGACTAAATCTAAATTCTAGATTGTGAGGGTTTTAAAAAAGGCTTAAAATAATGGAGAAAAACACTAAAAACCGAAATGAAAAAGAGTACTAAAATCTTGAAAAATAGTGCAGTAAATCCTTCTTTCGATCCCTTTTTACCATGGATTGTAAAACCAAAACAAATAAAGAATTATCTCATTGCCAACTTTGATTACCCTTCATAAAAGTAGAATTAAACTTGATAGTTTTGACTTTAAATTTAATAGTTTTTAGTTGAAATAATTAAACACCTAGCTTTAATATATACTTTTTTTATTCTCGTAATTAGAAAATAAACTTGAAAATGTTAAATAATTGACTATATAAACTTGACGATGCAAAATAAAATTAACCTTAAAACTTCAAAGGCAATCCAATTAAATTGATCCATGCCTAGTGAGGTAGCTAGCATGCAATAAGCTTAAATCCTTGGCAATACTGATTTCACTAAGCATCAATCAAAATTTTAGACCTTGAGATGCTTCAACTGGAGTGTCATGTCTCTTCAGATGATAACAAAAGCTTCTAGTTCAAAATGTAAGGAGAGAGAAGGGAGAAAGGGCTTGAAGAACAGAGAATTAGAAAAGTAAATTCTTTATTGAAGAGGCTTCTCCTTCGAGGTCTACCCTTCTAAGGTTCTGCCTTATAACATTACATACAACCTCTATATATACAACTTTGAGGCTTTTTCTTACATCACTCACTACATCAGAAAGTACTGAAGCACACTTAATAATGCACACTCACATGACTTATGACTCAACAATTACTAAACACAAACAACAAGCTAGTACAACACTAATATCAACCGATAATAGGTTCATGATCTGGATAGAAATTCTATTCTGACAGGTTATCTTGATCCCGAATAGTTTAGACTTGTAGGGCCAGCACATAGTCATCTTCTGCAAGCATTTCCATCTCATGTGGTTCCAGAAGCTTTGGTAATCCCAAAACGATATGTTTGAGTTTTTTTTTTGTTGCTGTACTGTATCTTCAAGTCATGAAGATGAGCAGAATATTGAGGGTCATACAAATCATAGTTAATTTCTTCATCTGGATCTATTCCTCTAGGCCATATTTCATGAGGAATAATGTTGTTCTTAAGTCATACTGTTTTTTGCAGGGTCTTAATGTCCGGAAGGTTATCTAAGGGGTTTTCATACAGGGAGTATGGATGGGTTTTCTATACTGCAGCCTGTGGAAAACTCATAACCAGATTGTCTGCTGAAGCTTTGAAAGGTCTATGGAATATGAAAACAGAGAATAGATAGGCAAAAACTTGCTTAACAAATTTGTTACAAAGTGTACTGCAGTGTACTTCAATCTAGTAGGTTGGTGCATGAGGCCATTTGGATTTTTCCTGTTGGAGAAGAGAGATCCATTGTGTGGGGTTGTAGAATCAAGTGAGGAACTTTAGAGTATATTTCCAAGAATCTGCCGACCAAGATGTCTTGAGAAATCTAGAGAGAAAGAAATTAGTGGGAAACTCGATAGCAATATAGTACAGGTGACAGAAGTACCATAAGAAAAAATAGAGTTCTTTGGGGAACAATCCAACAGGTTTGAAGGTGAAGTGGTGAATGAAATGATATTTGGGATGGATTGTCGCACGTGTGCGGCGTCGCGGTGAAAACATTCACCCTCAAATTCTGTATCATCTAAAAATATGTGAAGACAAGGAATTCTTGTCTTTTATTAATGGAAAAATGGAATGAGAGTCGTCACCTAGTATTTTGGTCACTAGGAACCCTAACTGGTCTCAGAGATCGGGTACAGGGACTAGTTGAGTGAAGAGAAGGTATTAGCACCCCAAATACGCCCTACCTAAGGTAAGCTGCATTGTTTTATTGTCTGATAAAATCTAAGGTCTTGTCATGTTTTCTAGTTGTTGGTCCGTTTATGGTTTAAGAAAAGTCCTTCTCGGTAAGGAGATCCTTATCTTATCAGATAATTCTGATGACAAACCAAAGAATTTAATATCCAGAATACGTCTTACGTATAAGGTCGTAACCCCAGATATTAAAAGAAAACAAAATATTTTTTTTGAAATTTTTGGAATATTGGCCTAGTTCTCGTGACTTTAATAAACTGGTTATTAAAGCCAAAATGCATGCTGATATACATTTTTGAAATTTTCTTTGTTATATGAAAATACAATATGAATTTTTTATATATATTTTTGAGAGACTTATCCATATGCATGAAAACAAAAAATATTTTTTTTATTTTTTAATGTCTTAACGAAAACCGGGTGGTTTAATACCGGATTTGTATCTTTACAGTATAAAAATACAAACTGGTACTGATTAAAATGAAGTATAATTTTTTTCGGAAAAATCACAGATTTATACAAACTGGTACTGATTAAAATGAAGTATAATTTTTTTCAGAAAAATCACAGATTTTTTTGAAATAATTTTTGAAGAAATTTTTTTGTGGCTGGGCCAGATCCGACTCAAAAGGAAACTGGACCGAAATCAGCTGAAAATGAAATCAGGCCTACTTTCTACAGGGTTGGACTCAGCCTAGCCATATGAGCTGGGCTGTCCAGCCCTAAGGAACAATTGACTAGTTACTGTGCTGAGCTAATTATATTTCCTTTGCTGCAGAACGTGAATTGCTCACGTTCTGCGTGCAAAGGAAAACAACAGGGAAAAGGGGACAGAGAAAGGGAGAGGTACCTGGAATGAGTGATCGTGCTGCTGTCTCCTGTGATTGCTCACGGTGGCGCTGGGTAGCGACAGGCGGTGGCGTTGCGGTGGCTGTTTTTTTTATTTTTCTCCTCTGCTTCTCCCTGCTTCTTCTTCCTCTGGCTTTTCGCTTATTCTACTGCTCCGATCTAGTTTCTTTCCTTTCTCTCCTCTGGTGCTGGAGAAGGAGAGGCCGATGGTGATGCTGAGTTTTGTCTGCTGGTTTCTTGCTTCCTTGACCTTCTCTTCGTCTCTTTTCTTGTTACCGATTCCTTGTTATGCTGCCTTTGGTTCTTGTGGATGGTGTTGTAAAAAGGTGGAGCTGATGGTGATATTTTTTTTCTTCTTATTTTTCTCTGCTGGGTGGACGTTCTCCCGCCGGGTTCTTCTTGCTTGGTCTGGTTCCTGTGTGATTTTCCAGACTTTATTCCCTCCTGTTGCCCCTGTTCCTCCTTTTTCTTGTTCGTTCTTCCTCTGTTTTTTTGTGTTTTCCTTTCCCTTCTCTCCTCTCTCTTCTTTACACTCCTCTCTAGTTTTTATTTCTTTTTCTCGTTGCCTTTTCTGTTTTCTCCCCTCGTTGTCTCGTTACTTTCTCTCTTCTGCCCCGTCTCCTCCCTTCCTCCTCCTTAGTCTCGTCCTTTTTCTCTCTTTTTATAGCCAAAACTGCATGCGTTTTTTTTTATATAATGAAAACGTTCGGGACCATTATTGCAGTGGTAACGGTAGAGAGATAGTAGCTGTGAAACGTTCCCCATAATCAGCGGCATTTGTTGCTGAATCGGTGAAGAAGACAATGAATAGTGCCTCTGAAACGGCACCGTTTTGCCACTTTAAATGATATTTCTGATTTGGTCCTTGGATATTTTTACAATCTTGTAATCAAGCCCCCCGGAAAAGTTGTAATTGGATCCCTTGATTGTAGCGTCTTTTCCGGTTTGGTCCTTGGTTTCGGATTGTTTCAATTAAGTCCCTAATTGGCCAATAAACTTCAATAATTATGCAATTAAACCCCTGATTTGATCAAATCAACTCTTCCAAATTATAATTGGACCCCAGAACTTTAATTTCTTCCAATAAAAACCTAAATTGACTTAAAAATCAATTTTTCTTACAATCCAACCCTCCATAAATTCAATTAAACCTTAGATAAAATTTAATTGAGTCCATAAACATTTGATTTTAGACTTTTCTTCCTCAACTTAAATTTTCTTTGTCAACAGGGCTCTCATCTGTCAAAAAATATACTGTCAAATTTTAACCTTTTGCATTTTTGAACTTCTTCAACCAATTTTGGCATTTTTTTCGGCATTCCAGCATCCTTTTCTCGCTCCTTTTATTTTTTGGATTTCTTTTGAATATTTTTTTGATATTTTTTGTATTTTCTCATTTTTTTTATGGGAACCCAAAAATGGGTAACAACATGGATGCCTAAGTTTTGGAAACAAAGGGAAGTCATATCATAGTTGAGAATAAGGTAGTCTTGGAGGCTAAATAGTTTGTTTTTTGCTTGTAGGTCAAAAGTGTGGTTAAGAACCATATCTTGAGCAAGAGGAGATATGTCATTTGCTGGGAAGTCTCGTTCAGGTGGAGGAGGATTGGAAGAGGAAGCCATAAGAATCAAGAGAAGGAGTAATGTTTATGATTTGGGTAGTCTAGTAAGCATATCTTGTATCAAGTTCTTGTTGCCTTTTATATGCTCGACGGTGAAGGTGTACTTGAAAAATCACCCAACTAATCTTAGAAGCTATGGATGAGGAAGCAACATGTGTTAAAAAAAACAATCTATTTTACTATAAAAAAAACCATTTGTATTGAGAGTCCAGATCTTCTTGTCCGACCTAATGCAGAGTATGTTCTTTAATTCTAATAAGGATGACAAGAGAAATAGTTGCTCCAGTTCAAATTCAAAAAAATTTGACAATCTAATCTATTTTAAATTAATCCATATAGTTCAACTCTCTTTCTTTCTTTTATTTTTTAAACTTTTGGTTTGACTAAGGTTGCTGACATAAACAATGAATGTGCAAGCAAGATTTTAAGTTTAGTCTCACAGGAAACCTTGGATTGATTCGTACCCAAACATTCAATTGATACGTGAACAAACTCAATCATATGTCATAAGGTTTGATGGCTATTATTGGAATTAAAATGTTAAATTAATACTAGTACTTTTTGTCAAAGAATTATTTCAATATAATAGTTTAAGTTGTTAGGTTAGGTTCTAAGATATGATTTATATTATTCTCTAACACACTCTTTCAAGTGAAAGCTCTTTGGGCTTGAAGTTTACACAGACCACATTACCTTGTGCTTAATTTTTATCAAATAAATAGAGATGGTGAGATTCAAACTTAAGACCGTTTGGTCATCAAGACTCTGATATCATGTCAAAGAACTATCACAACCTAATAACTTAAACTATTATATGAGATCTCAAGATATGATTTATATTATTCTTTAACAGTTCCTATACATGTGCTTAAAATAATATTCAAAAGATATTCAAGAAGTTAGCACAAAGTTTGAAAATAATAAAGAAAGATTTAAAAAAAAAAAAAAACCAGAGAGATAGAAGGATAAAATTCACAAGCTAAGGGATACTTAGAAAAAGAAAAAAAGTTTGATGAGAGCAGTGGAAAAATCAACAAACCTCAAGAAGGGTGTTTTCTAGTCGACCATTTTAATTCTAAACATTTTTCCATCATTCTTCTTCAACAAATTGGACTATTCAATGCAAAGTTTTTATTTATAATAAATAAACCCCAGACGGCATGATTGCATAACATGGCATTTCTTTATTTAGCTAAAGTATTAAAAAAAAATCGATCAAGACTTGTGAAAATAGTGATCCAACTAAGCATTGCTGGAGATGAATTCCACTTCAATTTCTTTATCTCATGTGTAGTGGAAGTGGTGGAATGCTTTGTTCGTGCCTGAAGAAATTATCAGGATCAACTTTGGTCTTCACATGCACCAACCTGTAGAAGTTATCCTTGAAGTAGTTGGTACCAAAAACACTTGCTTCCACAAAACTTGCGTTAGAATTGTTGTTCATGCCCAAATCAAGATCCCTGTAATTCGCATATGCTTCCCTTGGGTTCTTTGAGACGTAAGGTGTCATGTAATTGTAAACCATCCTTGTCCAATCTATATGCTTTGCAACGTCTTCCTTTGCATCTTGCCAACCGGTATAGTACAGAATCATGAACTTGGTACCTTTTCTATGAGGGAAAGGAGTCTGAGATTCTGAAATTTGGCTCATCATTCCACCATAAGGAGTAAACACTACTAGAGGACTCTCTACTTCAAATAACTTCTCCCATAACCCTTCAAGTGCCTTTTCAGAAACGGGTTTTTTGGCATAGTCCGATTTGGCTTTGAAATACTCCCTGTTCGGGTACGTTCTTTGAAGGAAAACTTCAGGAGGAGTATTATTTGCAAAGCCAGCAATATATACAGTAGAATTTATCCAGTTTGTTTCGATACAATCCTGTCTTGTTAAACCCAATTCAGGGAAGCTGTGTTTCATTACCTGGAGAAGTCTGTTGGCGTCACCAAGAAACATGGCATTGTATGAGGTGGTAATAGTTCTTTTACCTTGACTACTGACATTAGCTGTCTGAATCTGTATTCTGATAAAAAGATCCTTGTCTAGTTGATCAACAATTTGTTGCCATCTATAGAGGAGTTTAGTTGCACCTTGTTCTAACGTCTTGGTAACGGTAAATACTGTCACAGCTGATGGTACAGGAACTAATTTTACCTTCCAGGCGGTGACGATTCCGAAGCTGCCACCTGCACCTCCTCTGATGGCCCAAAAAAGATCTTCGCCCATGTCTTTTCGGTCGAGAAGTCTTCCATGAACATCAATTATATGTGCATCAACGACATTGTCTGCTGCAAGGCCATATTTTCGCAACATGGCACCATATCCTCCTCCTGAAATTTGCCCCCCCATACATACACTTGAGCAAGTACCAGCTGGGAAGCCACGGGTTTTGCTTTTCTCAGAAATTCTGTAGTAAAGTTCACCATTCGTGGCACCGACCTGAACCCATGCGCTGTTATGCTCAATATCAACGCTGATGGACCGGAGCTTGGCAAGGTCTACAACAATGAAAGGTGTCTCAATTTCTGAAACATACGAGAGTCCCTCAAAATCATGGCCTCCGCTACGGACTCTAAGGTGAATTCCAAGCTTCTTGGAGCAAATGACAACAGCTTGGATGTGAGATTCTTGTAAAGGAGTGAGGATAAACTCGGGTTTCGGTACTGAAGACAAGGTGAACCTGACGTTTTGAGCAGAAGATTGTAAAACACTAGTGAAGGAAGAGTTTTTTTGTGTATACAAGATAGTGGAAAAAGAAAAGGATGACTCTGAATATTTTGGGAGACATTTTAGTAACCTATCCTGAATTGGAAGTGAAACCATAAATGGAGACAGGAGTAGGATCAGAAGTAATATTGAAAGTAAGGGAGAACATGAAGGCACCATTTTGCCTGGTTTCTTGCTTCTCTGGCTTGTCTTCAAGAACTGAAATCTCAAGGTGTTCTCTTATAGATTTTTAATCATTCACGTCAGACTTTTTGGAAATTAAATGTTTTAATTAATTAAACATAACATTTGCATTTGGAAATTAAAAACTTCTGCGTCACTATTGGGAAAGTTCAACATTAGTAAAATCAAGGTAATTGTTTGGAAGGGCATGAGGGCTGGGATCAGGAAGACATTTCAAACTTCTTGTCTTGGTACTGGAAAGTGCTAATTAAGGTGAATGCTTTTTTTATTGTCTCAACACATCCACATGTATGAAATAATTATTTAATTTATTTCAAATTGTTTCAATTTGACAGAACCAAATAGTATAAAAACTAGTATAGCGATCATGTGCTGTCACGTGGCACTTTTCAAATCTATTTTAATTCAATTCTATGACAATTAAAAAAGATATGAGTAAGAAATATAATAGTTAAAATTTTGTTGTAAAAAGTTTTTTTTTTTTTTAGTGAAAATTGCATTTTCTCGTTTATGTATTTTTAATTATTTTGACAATAACATATCTTTTTTATGAACAGTATAGTTTATAGAATAAAAGTTGATGGAAATTAAAAATATTCATAAAAATTATAATAATTTGAATTGAAAAGGAAATAATTATTTTTAATAAAGAAAAATCCCTTTCCTTATTCATGTATTTTTTTTTTATGAAAACATGTTTTTTATCTGAAGCATAGTTTTTTTTTTTTTGTGGCATAAAATTTATTATGATGGTGAAAACAAGCTTTAATAAAAAAAATACCAAGAATTTATTATTTTTACACATTTATATTAAAAATAATATAAGAATAATAAATATGCATATTAGGTTACTGCAAACTCAAGGCACACATGAGCTTAAAAGTCCAGGTCCACGCACTTTTGGCTTTCACTTTAGAAAAAATAGATGGATGACATATTGTGTACCCTAATATTTTTAAATAGTTAAAGTGACGTGTTGGTTGCTCATGCTCAATTTGACCTTCAAAATTCAATTTTTAATTTCTTGTCACCTTGAAACATCGTAGGAACCTCAAAACCTCATTTTCAATCCAAAGGCACCATTTAATCACTTAAAAAATAGAAAATAAACTGAATTAAAAAAAAAACTTTATGAATCCTAATTGTTTTTTTCAACATTGTTAGGGCATAAAACCACCTACATTGAACTTCCCGATCTAATATAAACATGACACTAAATTTGATTTTTTTATGGTCAAAATAGCTAGTCGTGATCTTTCTCTCTTCTCTTCCTTTATTATTAACGTTCTCTCTCATCTATGAGAATCTAACGAATGAAACATATTAACCTAAAACTGCAAGGATAAATATGAAAAAACAAAAAACTTCAAGTATCAGATCGTAAAACGTTGTAGCTATAATCACTATATTTTATTAGTATTCTTTATAATATAATTATAATTGTAATTTATAATTATAATAAATAAAAGAAAGATGATGTTGGTATTATTAAAGAATTATCTCAACCCAAAAGTGTAAATAATTAGGTAATATCATAATATATAATTTATATTATTGTCTAATATATTTTCTTAAGTAAAAGTCCTTTGAACTTGAAATTTGTACAGGCTCAATCTACCTTGAACATAATTTTATTAATTAGAATGGAGGTGACAGGATCTGAACTCGTGACTACTTAGTCAATAAAATTTTAAAATTAAATCAAAGAAACATCTCAACCCAAAAGCTTGAGTTATTAAGTGAGATTCCAAGATATAATTTATATTAAGTATATTATGTATAAGCTTTTGTTTAGTAACATGAATACTGGAATAAACTCCTCTTATGTAACAAAGGAAGCATGATTCTTTTGGCAATGTTTTTTTTTTAAGGAATAGTGCAAGATATACTACTACATTTTTTATGCAACTTATAGCGAGAAGATAGAAATATGAAACTTTTAAATTTAATAATGTTATTCTTATAATATCTCTCTTCCAAATAATACATAAAGATGTTTATATATATCAACTTAAATCCAATCTATTTAGGAAAACCTAAATTATATAAGATTCGACTTCTAACTAAAAAAAATTAAATTAAAACCTTATAACTTAACTATAAAATAAATTTAAAAATAATTTTTAAAAAGTAAATATAATTTACTATATCAATCTGATTGATTAATTAATCTTACGGTTGTTTATTTTTAAATATGGTTGATTTTGTTAAAAAATCTTGTTGACATGTTCAAATTTCGTTATAAAAAAAGTTAATGAAGAAAATTAGATGGATAAAATTGAAAACAAAACTTATGTATTTTAAAAGTAAGAAATGGAACACAATCAGGTATAGTTTAGCAGTTTATGTATCCAATTGATTTCTTCAATAAAACAAATTTGAGTTCTCATAATTTTAGTTTATTTGGTAATTATTATATAATGAAAAAGAGTTGCCTCCATTGTGCAGCCTCAAGTTCAATCAACCATAAAAAATAAAAATAAAAATAAAAATAAAAATGATAAAATCAAGATGTTGAAGTTTTGATCGGTTTACCCAAATACCTTGATATGGTTTCACTTGAAAGTAACTTTAAAATAGAAATATGTGTAGCCAAAACAGCATTATTGAAAATTAACTATATAGTAATACTATAGCAATATTTTGAAGAACAGTAATCCATTATAAGGCAAGTATGATATTGCTAGCATTGTATAATTGAAACTAGTATATTGGTACGTGCTCCATTACGGGTTAGATCAATTTTTTTTTTTAAATGTAAATAAAATATTAAGAGAACAAAGAAATTTTTAACAATGTTATTAAACTTGACCAAGTGGGTTAATTTTGAAACCTCCTGACTCAACTCTTGTCTAACTCAAGTTTTTAATTAAACCGTGTGAGAGATAGCTCGACTTAAATCAATCAATCATAGGTCTAAATGCAACCTTGATAATCGATAAAAAAAACTTTAAGATGATAATTTTTTTAAAAAAATATTAAGATAATGATAGATTGGATCGATCTCGATCCCCCCGCACCTCGGGTCATGGACTCTATTAAATTTAATAATTTTTTTTATTTAATTATATAATAAAAATAAATATTCACAAACTTGAGTACCAACCTAAAAATAGACATTTATTTGAGACAATTATCCCTAGAACGTAAACAAGAATCAATAATACGATTCATTTCTGAACTAATTCAATATTAAATGATAAAATTGAAAAATAATAAATTAAAAACAATTAAATTATGAAAAACAAAAAAAAAAGTATCCTATTGGTGGGTAAACTTCTCATTGTGAATTGGGTAAGTCGAATTAGGATGTCAAATCTATGAACTGAGTTATGGACTCTATTGAGATTATAATTTATTTTTTGAAAAAAAATTATTTTTTATTTAACTATATGATAACAAAAATAGATGATTGTGAAATCAAAAACCAACCCAATACCGAGATGTTTTGTTAGATCGTGATAACCTCATAAAAGGCGAAATAAAACTAATTATGAAACTAAATTCTCAATTAACTCAGTATCTAAGGATGGATAAAAAAACTAATTTAAAACGTTAAACTTGTCAGACTCGCGAATCAAGTCAATCATTCAAACCTGTGAATGGGTCTATATACTTTATAAAGTTTAATAACATAACTTTTTTTATGAAACTATATATATATTTTTTTACTATATGAGAAAAGAATAGGTGACAAAAAGGTCAGGTTTAATTTTTTTTAAAAAAAACACTCCACCAAACAATAAAAACCAGGGCAACCCGGGTACTATAGAAAACCTGCAAATCATACTAACCTCATAGAAAATTAAAATAAAAAGAAACAAATTATAAAGTCAAATTCTCAACCATTCCAATATTAAAGGATGAAATCAACAAAAATAAATTTGAAAAAAAATCATAACAAAAATTCAAAAATAAAAGGAAAAAAAGAAAGAAAGCAAAACACTGTGGATTGCTATTGTTATTGACAGTGCAATGTATGTAGGTGAACAATAATTTCCTCACACCCTTTAATTTTTGTTATTTTATAAAGTTTAATAACATAGCTTTTCACTAAAACTATTTTTTTAATTATATGAGAAAAAAATAAACTACAAAAAGTCAAATTCAATTAAAAAAAAAAAAAAAACTCATTAAACTCGTAAACCGAGGTAACCTGAGTTACTGGCAAACTTGTAAAACAGGAAAAATAAAAAGTTCTCAACAATCTCAAATTTAAAAGATGAAATTGACAAAAAAAAATCAAAAAAAAAATTCAAAAAAAAAAAACAAAACACCGTAGATTACTATTGTAATTCATAGTGAAATGGATTTTGGGTGAACAATGATTTCCTCCACATCCGTTAATTTTTTCATAAAGTTTAATAACATAATTCTTCTCTAAAATTAATTTTTTAACAATATAAAAAAAATAAATTATAAAAAAATCAAGTTGAATTAATAAAAAAAAACTCATCAAATATATAAACTAGGCCAACTTGGGTTCCCTCAACAAAACGCTAACATCATAGAAAGACAAAATGAAAAGAAAAAATTACAAAGTTAAATTTTTAATCATTTCAATATTAAAAAATAAAATCAACAAAAATAATTTTAAAACAATTATAATAAAAAAAAGAAAAGGAAAAGAAAAAAAATATATGTTAAAAAAATATAAAAAATATTATAACAATTCACAGGTTTTTCAAAGAAAACGTGTTTTTCTCGCATTTTTTTAGCTTTTTATATAATATAATAATTTTTTTTACCGTCAATATTTTGAAAAGTTTGATATGACAAGGCACGTAGTCAAAGAAATCAAATTGAAAAGTTGCCTAAAACATATAGAAAAAAGTAATCTGAAATTCGGTCAGTTTGACAAGCGTTTTGGTGACGCAGCTAATGAAATGTAAGAATAAAGAAAAGAGAATTTTCAAAAGAAAAATAATAGATAGACTCTAATTGATGATTTTATTTTCTCTTTTAATATTCTATCCTCAAAACAAAATTACAATTCTATTAAAAGAAAACAGAATTTTCAAAAGAAAAATAATAGATATACTCTAATTCATGATTTTATTTTCTCTTTTAATATTCTATCCTCAAAACAAAATTACAATTCTATTAATTAAAAGAAAACAGAATTTTCAAAAGAAAAATAATAGATAGACTCTAATTCATGATTTTATTTTCTCTTACTAACCTTTACAAAACATAAATAGTCAGAGTTTTAATTCAAATAGAAAGTAGCATGTAATCCAAAAATAAAACTAAAAATTCAAAATTAATTAGAAAACTAATAAAACTGCAACTTCATGAGCTATTCTTTCTTTAAGAATTATGAGGTTGTGTGGTTATACCAACTCTCTTCTTTGACTTTAAAACAACATTATTGAAAATTAACAGTTGCGCAAAGAATCATGAGGATCGATGATACTGCTAGCGTGCATTAATGTATGATGAATTTATTTATTTTAAAGTCAATCTTTTGAAAAGCTTAATATGACAGGGTGCCTAAAGCCGCACGTAATCTCAAATTTGGCCAGGTTGAAAAGCGTGCGAAAATGAAAGGCGTACACTGAGTTGGGTTTAACTTGAAAAGAAGGAAATGACATGCAAGCAGGTATAGTTTGGTCGTGTATTCGATAACTTTTTTTTAATGAAACAAATTCGAGTACCAGTAATTAATTTTAGCTTATTTAGTTTTTTTTTTTATAATAATCGAAAGATTTATTAAAATCTCATGGCCACCATGAAAATATAAAGTTTTTTTTGCATAAAAATACCAAAAAAGAAAAGGATTAGAAACAAAAGAGGTCCTACAACATGGTACCATATAAATATTTAATATTGTCTTCTGGTATTTATCCAGCTTCAAATACAGTCAGCACTAATATGGAGATCATTACCTGTGTAAGAAAAATAAGACTCGCAATTTCTTAACCAAAGTAGATAAACGATAAAATGCCAGAGAAAAGCATAAGTTCAAATTTGGTTTGACATCATTGAAAACCAAATTATTTCTTGTGAATCACATGCTCCAAGAAATACCAAAAGAGAGTAGTTGCCAGGTAGATAGTCTATTAACAGGATTAGCTCCCAACAGCATGCCAAGGTATACAATATATATAGGCAAAGATGCTTGTCTACAAAATGCATTGTTTTCCAGAGTTAAACAATAGTTTTCATCAAGATTAATCTCAACAACTTAACTGATCTTATGAAAGTTAATTTTGAGACCAGAACACAATTCAAACCATTAGAGAATTCGCTAGCAAGCATAAACACTAGGGTATCATCAGTATAGTACTACAAGTGAGTGAAATACTCTCCGTATTGCAATTTTAGACCTGTGAATAAACCAGCCTCTGATGTATGGTGAAACAAGACTGCTAATCCTTCTACCGCAATGCTAAACAAAAATGGGGATAACGAATCACCTTGATGAATTCCTTGTGTGACTTGGAACTCTAGAGTAAGAGACCCATTTAACAAGAACTGATAATTTATCAGTAGAAAAACATGCATACATTAAACTTCTCCAATTAAATCACAAGTTTGTAAGAACAATTTGAAGAAGTTGAACCTGCAATATTTAAGAATTTACTACTACAGTCTCCTGTTAATAGAGTTTTATTAAAATCCCTAATCAAGAACCATGGGACATCAAAAGCTGACTGTAAAAGAGTTAAATCCCTCTAGAGACGCCTACGTAGCTGAATTAGTAGCCACATGTTGTCCATACAAAGCAATCCATCCAGAGTCGTATTCTACATATTTAACATTGAATTTAAAATTATCCCAAAGAGCAAGCAAACCACCCGAATGACCTTCTGAATCAATTGCCCACCATTTAACTTTAAAAGAGTTAAAACCGCTTTTAGAGACTTCTAAGTAGTCTACTTCTCATTGGAATTAAGAAGCTGACAGTCCATATCACCTCTTGCATTAGAGTCTGCTGAGTTTTTATTGTAGTCCAGAAGACTAAGGCCTAATCCTTGAAAAGAAATCACTTCATAATCCACCGAAGCAGGAGAGTTTGTGTTGATGCTGGAAACAGTCGCAATAGACAAACACATGATCTCTAGAAATAAAAAGTTGTAGTCCATTTATTCCGCATATTCAAGAGTCATACCATCTGTATATGTGCATTGTAGAGTCATATAGCAACTCAAAGTTGTCCATATCAGCAGCAGCAATAAAAGTATTCCTATCCATGTCATATTTCGTAGCCACATCACTTGGTTCAGACTCTAGCTCAGCTGACTCATCATCGTCATCTTGGTTGAGCAATAGCATGAAGGTCTCCATGGTATATGAGATAGATGCACCATATGGATAATAGAGGGAGTCTATTTCCATGACCTTGATACAATAATCATCTCCATCCAAACATAAATTAACAACCATATTGAGATCATCCACAAACATAGTGCCAATGAGAAGACACAAAGCATACAATGAAGAAAACTTTAAGCTAATCTGAAAGGTAGTTTAACTGGTCAGACTTTAGGTTTGTTCTCCGATGGTAACGAGTTTGAGTCCTTTCAGGGCCACTGGAAGATTACATGGTTATTAACTTTAGGGCCCGTGAGATTATTTAAAATGCTTGCAAGCTGGCCTGGACACCACATTGATTAAAAAAAAAAAAAATTAGGCTCACTTTGTCATAGCCAATAATTCTCCCATAACCATGTAAGAATTTTGAAAAACATTCTACATTTCACCCAACTATTGGAAAATTCATGATAGATACCCAAGCTAATTTGTCAATTGCACATTCTGATTTTGTCCATGGACTAACCTTGTCAAAGAACTTGTTCCACTAAGATAAATTAGTATCCAAAGCTGCCATCATTGAATTAGAATCATCAAATAAAATTAGAACTTGTGAAGCCCCAAGAAAACAAAGTCCAGAAAAAGCAAATCATCTTGTCGCAACCCCGACTGTATCAGGGAATAATCTACCCCATCATAAGTCCAACCAACCAGGCTATTACGAAGCCATAAAATATCGTACTCTTTTGAGCCAAGAATCACCAGATTCACAGCAGGAAGATTAGCAACAAGAGGCACCTTATCTAAAGAATGTTCTAGTGGAATAGTATCGGCAGACATAGTACTCAAAACATTTGCATAGCTTCTATCATCTCTCAATTTGATTGGTATCTGAACTCTAGTTATGTTTGGATTCCTCTTCATAATTAATGACTTTACTTCTAAGCTCACGTAGATCATATTTATCAATATTGGCTATAAGTTTATAAGAGCCAAATCATAAATCATTAAGCCTATCAAGAAAAACACCATCAAAATAATTTGATCTTATAGATAAAAAAAAACCCTATCTTCTAGCAGCCCGGTTGCTCTTCCTGATGATTAAAAGAGAAACAACTTCACCAGACTTTATGAAAGCAGTCCTTAAAGAGCGATTATCCAACCAGCTAAGAAGCCTTTCAAAATAAATCTACAATGCCCCTGCAGTGGATTTGGTTAAACTCTGTCGACGAGTTGATATTTGGTGATTTTGGGAAGGGTTATGATAATGGAAGGCGAAGTTTTGGGTGGGAAAAGGAGGTTGTGTAGTGGTATAGGTGGGGTGTTGTGGTGGCTGGAGAAAAGGCATCTCTTTATAGGGTTTATGAAGATCATTACCTGTGTAAGAAAAATAAGACTCGCAATTTCTTAACCAAGTAGATAAACGATAGAATGCCAGAGAAAAGCATAAGTTCAAATCTGGTTTAACATCATTGAAAACCAAATTATTTCTTGTTAATTACATGCTCCAAGGAATACCAAAAGAGAGTAGTTGCGATTAACGCCTTCCTCTGAAACCCGCCTTTAATCATCATTGGCCATTGATGCAGTAGCTCATCAAGTGTGTGTGGAACACACCAATAGATCCCCCGTTATGAAAAAAATTTGGTCCATAATTTTCATGCAAATTGGCAATGAATCAACATATGATTTGAGCTTTCTATAACCATTGTACGAAATAGACAAAAGGACTAAACCAAAGATAAGAGATGACAATGACATAAGAAAGATCTTGTACACAATTTATATTGAATGGCCAACCAAAAAAAAGTTTGAATCTTTAGAGGAGCCGCAGACTTTCAAACCTGTGTTTGAAAAGAGCATGATCCGCTACACTCTATGCTATCAATTAAAGTGGTACAAGATTTCACTGTAAATTTCTCATCTTTGCAAAGAGTCCACACCTTCAAATCCGGTTTAGTATGATGAAGCTCCATCTCTTAAAGAACCTGATGCAAAGACATTTCTTGCTCAATTTCAAAAATTCATAGTGTTCTCATCTAGTTTACATTCTACGCCCAATTACCATTTACCCATGATTTATTGTTGTTGTTCATGCACTTAAAATCTTGTATAATCTTGGAAACATAAGTTTATGAGAAGTTGTAACATGAGAAAAAAATAAATTATAAAAAACTCAAGTTTAATTAAAAAAGAAACTCATTAAACTTGTAAATTGATATAATTTGAGTTATCTTTACAAATTCAAAAACCACACTAACCTTATATAAAAATAAAATAAAAAGAAATAAATTACGAAACTAAATTTTAAAAATTTTATTTTTAAAAGATAAAATCGATATAAATAAATTTAAAAAGAAAAGTATTATAATAAAAATTCAAAAAACAAAAATAAAATACTATAAATTATTTTATATATAATCCACGGTCCAATAGATGTTAAGTACTTAACAATGATCTCCACGTATCCTTTATTTTTTTTTTATACTTCATAAAATATTTTGAAAAGTTTGAAATGACAAGGCACGTAGTGAAAGCAATCAAATTGAAAAGTTGCCTAAAACATTAAGAAATAAGTAATCTTAAATTCGGTCAGTTTGACAAGTGTTCCAATTCATGATTTTATTATCAAAAGAAAAATTAATTCGGTCAGTAATCTTAAACATTTAGAAAAAAAGTAATCTTAAATTCGGTCAGTAATCTTAAATTTTCAAAATAAAAATCATAGATAGACTCTAATTCATGATTTTATTATTTGAAATGTAATCTCAAATTTGGCCAGGATGAAAAGCGTGTTAGAAAATCAAAGGCGTCCACTGAGTTGGGTTTAACTTGAAAACTAGTAAATGACATCTAAGCAGGTATACATTTCACCCAAGCTAATTTTTCAATTGCACAATCTGATTTTGTCCATGGCCTAACCCTTTTATATATAATAATAATAATAATAATAATAATAATAGAGAGTATATTGAAAAGCCTATAAAATCAATAATCAAAATAAAATACAGGGACATAGAAAAAAACTTAGAAAAAAAACTGATTTGTTTCAATAAAAA
>Ga0325410_1001777_pt1 | contig 23867 bp, 13 predicted proteins | sample PopdelMetagenome_16_FD_206182 | JGI IMG/M metagenome (GOLD analysis project Ga0325410, IMG submission 206182) | Populus deltoides microbial communities from Bellville, Georgia, United States - Xylem-PdIQD-R3 | ecosystem: Host-associated > Plants > Phyllosphere > Stem > Wood/Secondary xylem...
ATTCAAGCCATACAAGTACGTGAGGGCAGTAAAACTTCCCAAATGTGCAGGAATATTTCCTGACAAGCGATTTGCAGTAAGCGACCTGTATAAGAGGTTAGTTAGTTGTGTTAAGCTCACTCTTACATAGAAAATAAGATAAACCAAGATGAGGGGTGAATTTATTAATGAGCTTACATGGAAGATAGATTTTTCATCGAAGCCCATTCCACCGGAATTGTGCCGTATAGATAGTTGCGAGTAAACTCTCTGTCATAGACAATGTTGTCGTATAAAAATTATTTTCCATCTTGAAAATTGCTCCAAAAATTAATATAAACGCTTGAAATTTTAATATAAACTGTGACAGAATGGCAAACTCATAATCACATAACATCTGATGAGTATTAATTATCATCGAGGCATCTCAAGATTCATAATCATTTAATGGATTCAGAATTAAGGCCTGGAAGCAGAAACATGAGCCAAATATGAGTCCTTAATTAAGGGTTCTTACATTTTTTCGACGTAAGTAAGGTTGGCCAATTCCGGAGGAAGCCTGCCTGGAAGACCGTAATCTTCGAGCTGGCTTTATTGCAAGCAGGAGAGAGAGACATCATTGGTCACTGTTTAGGAAATCTCAGATATATATATAACAAAGAAAAACATAAGAATGTAAAGTAATTAAGAGGCTTACAATGAAGTAATGTGACAGTAATTATCATCAGTGATGTTGCAGTTACAATCGATGGTGCTGTTCCCTTCTTCGAAGTTTGGTGGAGCAGAAGTCAGTTCTGTATCAACGACTCTGCCTGATTGACAACTATCGACGAAGTTCAAGGATAGTTGGCCATCTTCGTTTACTGTCTTACCGATTTGTTTTAACGCTTCAACTGGTGGGTTTTTTTTTTAAAAAAAAAAAATTTAATTCATGAGGAATGTGCACTATTTAAAATAAAACGCAGTTTAAATCAAATTCTAGATTAACTGCAGGTTAACTCTAAAACTATATTAACTTTTAAATCAGTTTAAAATAAAACGCAATCTAAATTAAACTATAAATTTATTTAAACGCAATTTAAATACTATATTGTATTTTAATTGGTATATGATCAAACGAATGAAAGAAATCACAACTTTTTAGGTGCTAAAAAATTCAGATGCCTATAAATGAATCTAATTATATAAAACAAAACACCTCATAGAAGCTATTTTGTCTTATATACGGCCAAAGATATATTTTACTGTTTTTCAAGCATTTGCAAAGTGTTGGTTAATGTTGTTTAATTGTGCGAGTCTCTGGAAGTTTAATGCAAGAAATGCAATTCGTAAATTTTATTTGTAAAAGTTATATATTTATATTATTTTATATAATAATAATTAACAAAAATTATAAAAAGAAAACGAGGGTAATTCACTAACCCCTCCTCATATATCATTGTTAATTGGAATAATGATTTGTTTTTTCATATGTAATTTTAATTTTATCTGTCAATATTAGATTTATTACAGATTGAGTTTTATAATTTTTTTTAATTTTTTTTCAAAGAGATTATTCTATTCTTATAATAATATAGGTCATTGATTTTGCAAATTAATTTGATTAACTTTATTTTTTTTATTTTTTAATTGATTTTTTCTTTCAATTTCTCCATCAACATTGAGTTAATTAAAATTAAATTTTATAATTTATTTTATTTTTTATGAAGTTATCTTAACCTTATGACATAAGTTTGGAAAGTTAACTCGAGTTGACTCAAATTATTTATTTATTTATTTATTATTCTCCAACATTGAATTGAATTTATTAGGAACTGAAATTCATAATTATTTTTCTATTTATTTTCTATAGGGTTATCATGACCTTATGACATGTGTCTTAGATTTTACTCTCTCTTTTTAATTGAATTTCTTTTTTTTAATTACATTATTCAATATTGAGAATTGATCTTTATAATTTTTCTCAATTTTTTTCTATAAAGTTATTTGGTCTCATAACCCAAGTTCAACAGGTTAATCTATATTGACTCAAGTTGTTTTTTTGTTATTAAATTTTGATTCATTTTCATCCTTCAACATTCAGCTAATTAATCTCTTGAAGTTTAATGCAAGAAATACAATTAGCAAACTTTATTTGTAAAAGTTATATATTCGCATTATTTGATATAATTATCGCATGAGTGCGGCGTCGCGGCGAAAACATCCACTCTCAAAATCTTATCTATTATGTATCTAATGCGGCAAATGTGGGGAGATAAGGAATTCTTGTCTTTTATTAGTGGAAAAATAGAATGGGAGTCGTCGCCTAGTATTTTGATCACTAAAAACCCTAATTGGTCTCAGAGATGGGGTACGATGACTGATTGCATAAAGAGAAGGTATTAGCACCCCAAATACATCCTACCTAAGGTAGACTGCATTGTTTTATTATCTGATAAAATCTAAAGTCTTGTCGTGTTTTCTTATTGTTGGTCCGTTTGTGGTTTAAGAAAAGTTCTTCTCGGTAAGGAGATCCTTATCTTATCGGGTAAAACCTAACCGTGCTAACGTCGACAAAAGAATTTAATATCCGGAATACGCCTTACGTTAAGGTTGCAACCCAAGATATTAAAAGAAAACAAAATAATTTTTTTTGAAATTTTTGAAATATTGGCCTAGTTCTCACGACTTTAATAAACTTGTTATTAAAGCTAAAATGCATGCTAATACATATTTTTGAAATTTTCTTTGTTGTATGAAAATACAATATAATTTTATTTTTTTATTTTTTATATTTTTTTTTAGAGACTTGGCCGTATGCATGAAAACAAAATATATTTTTTTATTTTTTTCAATTATTATTTTATTTTTTTTGTTTTGATGAAAACTAGGTATTTAATACCGGATTTGTATCTTTACAGTATAAAAATACAAACCAATATTGATCAAAATGCAGTAAAATATTTGTGGAAAATCACAGATTTGAAAAAAAAAATCCGAAGAAATTTTGGCCCATATGGCTGGGCTGGACTCAGCCAGCCCAACTTGGTCACTGGCCAAAGCCAGTGACCCAATTAGGCCATGCACGAGTAAATTTTTACGCTTGCATGAACAGTGCGAAGGTAATTAAATTACCTTCGCACTCTTCATCTCCTTCTTGCCAATTAACCCAAAACGCAGGCAACACTTTTTACCACAAAGACTGTGGAAGGAAGTAAAACATACCAGGTGTTGGAGAGATGAAAAAGATGGTGGTGCTTATCTCTGCTGCTATCTGTGTTCGCTGCTTTGGGTTGCTATGCGTTCCTCTGTTTTTTGTTCAACTCACGTCTCTTTATCTTTCTTTTTTTCTTTCTTTTCTCGTCTACTCTCCTCTATCATCCTCCTTTTGCTTTCTTCTCTTGCTGCCTTTTTTACTTTCTTATACTCTTCCTCCCTCTGTTTCTCTCTTCCTTACGTTCCCCTCTCCCTCTGTTTTTTTATTTTCTTTTCTCTATCGCGTCTTCTCCCCCTCTTCTCCTCTTTTTTTTTCTGTCTTCTTCTCCTGCTTTTATAGGCTAGAGACAGCCTTGAGCTGGTAACGGCCGGCTTGTAATCTGCATGTAGCGGGATAGCAGCCATAAAACATGCCCCATAATTGGAGCAATTTGCTGCAAAACGTATCCCAGTTTTACTGTTGAAAACGACTTTCTTTGAAGGAGACAATGAATAGTGAGGAAACGACGCCGTTTCAAAATTTCAAATGAATATTTTCAATTCGGTCCTTTGCTGTTTTGACAATTTTGTAATAAAGCCCCCGGATGAATTGTAATTGGATCCCTTGATTTTAGCGCCTTTTCTAGTTTGGTCTTTGGTTTCGAATTGTTTCAATCAAGTCCCTAATTGGCCATCAAACTTTAATAATTATGCAATTAAACCCCTGATCTGAACAAATCAACTCTTTAAAATTATAATTGGACCCCAGAACTTTAATTTCATCAAATAAAAGCCTAAATTGACTTAAAAATCTATTTTTCTTGCAATCAAACCCTCCATAAATTCAATTAAACCTTAGATAAAATTTAATTGAGTCCATAAACATCTGATTTTAGACTTGTTTTCCTCAAATTGAATTTTTCTTGTCAACAAGGGTCTCACCAGTAAAAAATATAATATCAAATTTCATCCTTCTGCATTTTTGAACCTCCTCAATCAATTATGGCTTTTTTTTGGCATTCTTGCATCCTTTTCTCACTCCTATTATTTTTTGGATTTCTTCCGAATATTTTTTCTGATATATATATATTCTCAATATTTTTTTTATAGAAACCCAAAAATAGGTAATAACATATGCCCCCTTTTTACAATACTTACGAAGCAAAGACTTTGTGTAATAAGTTTTGTAAAGATAAACAAACCTAAACTTTTAATCTTGATCTTCTCATAACTCGGCTGATCTGAAATTCTGTTTTTACCGCAATCTCCAATCAATTAGGAATTAATGATCAAAACTTGATTATCTTGAGAACCCGATCTTGGTGGCCCCTTTTTTTTTCGTTTTAACCAAAGCTAAAATCCTCTGTGTGGTTGGCTAACCTAAGATCCCATCCGGCGATCCCCTTTAACCAAAACCAAAATATCTGCTTGGTTGGCCTAACCTGAGATCCCATGTGGCGATCCCCTTTAACCAGAACCAAAATCTGAGTGGTTGGGCTAACCTGAGATCCCATCCGGCAATCCCCTTTAACCAGAACCAAAATTTATGCGTGGTTGGGCTAACCTGAGATCCCATCCGGCAATCTCCTTTAACCAGAACCAAAATTCTGTGTGTAGTTGGGCTAACCTGAGATCTCATTTGGCGATCCCTTTTAACCAGAACCAAAATCTGTATGGTTGGGCTAACCTGAGATCCCACCCATCGATCCCCTTTAACCAGAACCAATGTCTGTGTGGTTGGGCTAACTTGAGATCCCATCCGGCGATCCCCTTTAACCATAATCAAAATCTGCGTAGTTGGGTTAACCTGAGATTCCATCCGGCGATTCCCTTTAACCAGAACCAAAATCTGCGTATGGTTGGGCTAACCTGAGATCCCTCCGGCGATCCCCTTTAACCAAAACCAACATCTGTGTGGTTGGGCTAACCTGAGATCCCATCTAGCGATCCCCTTTAACCAGAACCAAATTTTGCGTGGTTGGGCTAACCTGAGATCCCATCCGGCGATCCCCTTTAACCAGAACCCGAGTTAATCCAAATCAATCTAATATGTTTTATTTTCTATATTTTAAAAAATATCATCTTACGTTTTTGAGTTAAACTATTTTTTTATTAGATCGGATCACATCGAGTCAATTTACACATGATTAATTTTTTTTCCTTAAAAAACATGTAAGTAATGTGTGAGTATTTTTTTTACATTCATTTTTTTTTTACTTGCGGTGTAATGAGAGATGATAATCTGATAATAAACTATTGAGTCATAGTGCATATTGCTTGTACTAAATTGGGTTGGATCTCATTCAATCTAGCTTGACAATTACAACAAAATAATAATTAAATTATTGTCCTTACCTATTAAAAAATTTAGAAGACGCGTACAAATAAACAATCATCTCAAAAGACAAAAAGAAAACATAATCTTTTTTTTAAAAAATTAATAATAATAAATAAAAAGAAAACATAATCTTTTTTCAAAAAACTAATAATAAATAAATAATTTGAGCTTCTCTGACAATAAAAATCCTATATATTGCATAGTTAGAAAGGGTTACAAAAATTAGATATGACTAAGCCCAACAGGGCCCAAATAATACTCTTCACCTTGCTATCCAAATTCAAACAAAGATGATAGTTGGAAGTGAAGGGGGAACTTTCATCTGGCCCAAAAGCCTAGTTTTCACCGAGTTTTGAAACCCAGCCCGACCGGTGGGTCAACCCGGGACCCGACCGACCTGGTGTTGAAACTGGGTTGGGTTTTAGAAAAAATAAGAAAAGTCAAAACCCGAGGTGACTTAGTTGACTTAGTGACCCAGCAAGACCTGGTCAAAAATCCGGTTGCAACCCGTTGATTTTTGTTTGTTTTTTTAACTAAAATGATGTCGTTTTGATTTTTTAAAAAAATTAAAATTGATCCAGGCGACCAGTTAAAACTCAGAACCCGGGCCTTGGACCGAGCCGGGTTTAAAACTCTGGTTTTCACCCTTTTTTATGTTATTCTCGTTCCATTTACTAAAATCTAAAATATAATAATTAAGTATTTGTCTTAATTACTCTTTAATTTTAACTTCTAAGAAATTCCTTTTAATACTACTCTCAAAATAATAATAATAATAATAATAAGAAAAAAAATTACAAAAAAAAAGAAGTAAACAAAGAAAACCTATATTTTAAGGATTGTATTTTATCTTTAATATTTGTATTTTTTAAAAAAAATTACTATATATATTTTCTTAAATATTATATTTTGAAGGATCTAAATTATCAAACTAAGATTAATATCTATAATTACAGTACTTTTTAGTTCCCAACACATATCTTTAATAGTAAAGTCATCGCATCATAAAACAATAATAAAGTATTAAAATAATAAAATTTATACTGATATTTAATTAATGGTCCTGATGACACTTGGTTTTGATCAGATGAGTTGAAAAGTTTGAAAGACTTGCTGTATACTTATAAGACCTCACTGATCTGATCTCAATATATATATTACTGTGAAAACAAAGAACATGTGCTTGGGCAATTAATTAAGTAGCTAGCTAGGTTGTTCTTACCTTCTCCTGGATGTAGCTCAGAAGCAAGCAAAGTAATAGAGCTCGAGAAACTGATCATCACCATAACTTGGCAAAGCTGTAACATCATTAACATCTTGTGCTGAAAATTGGCTGGAAAAGCTCGAATAAGTTTTTGTATTTGTCATGAGACAGGCAGGGAAGGAGAGGTTAATTTGATTTATACTTACCAAATCTTAAAACGTCACTATCCATGTGCCTACGCGCGTACTTGTATCCTACGTTATTACTTGGGTGATATTTGAATTCAATCTTCACCTGGTATTTTCTATGGTTCTCCTAGTTAGTTGCAGGTTGCAAGATGTTGAAATTTAAAAGGCAAGTAGGCAGGCACGTATAGAGGCATTTGAGCCACAAATTTATTGACTACAAGCTATTATATATGTTGAATGATTCACATCACTAGCGCCGTCGGCTGCTAAAAAGCATTTTCATGGAAAAACTCTCAGATATTTAAGCCCGACTTGTCAGTTTATTGACTTGAAACTTGCTAAGAACATACTGAAAACGAGAGAGATTCCAATCAGAAAAGAGAGAAAGAAAAAGGATTTATCCTTTTATACATTGTTTCACGACTGCTGTAAAGTGCACTAAGAACACGAAGGTTTTTATTTTTTTACTTTCAATGCTGTAAAGTGCGCTAAGAACTTCATCGTCTATTGTTCACTAATTGCAAGTAGAATTTTCTGATCTTCTTTTTTCTTTTTTGCACATACTGATTGATGTAGACATAGACCATTCTCTTTTCCAACAGGTGCTAAAGGACAGCAAGATATTTGGAGTTTATGATAGACTCAATTATATAGCTAGCTGGTGCATAATTGACACCTCAACACTTGTAGCAGGTTTATTTTTATGCTTTAAAAATGTTTTTAGAAAAAAAATGAATTTTTTTTATTTTTTATTTAAATTAATATTTTTTATATTTTCAAATTATTTTTACCTATTGATATTATTATTTTAATATAATTTCAAATAAAAAACAATGGTTACCATATTTATATAAATATAAAGTCGCCCTCGGTTTTAGTGCTTCTGTTAGTCATCATTTGCATGTATTAGAAAAAAAATAATTAATAATTATAGTTGTCTACCTACCTACCAGTGGGTTGTGCATGTATTATAAAAAATAGTCTCGTTATTTTTCCGAAAATACTTTGTGAAAGTAAAATGTTTTCACTCGGCAAAACTGAGGAAGTCCATGCGGAGGCTGAAGCATCACAAACATGTAGGGTACAGGAGTAGGACAGATTCTTAAATTGGTGAGAATGGCCTCTAGCTACTTGGATTTGATTCCTTTTCATTTCTATCTCTCCAAACCGATAGGGGTTGACTACAAGTTACCAGCTGGTTAATATCGCAACAGGTGATTAATTATAAGTTAGAGAAGTTTAAGCTAGTCATCTCTCCACTTCTCTTTTCCTTGATCAGCCTAAATTAAATTATTGATAAAATCAACATTATTGGAATACTAAGTCAAATTAAGCCTATTTCCATATTTTCATAAATATCTCTATAAATATATAAATATCTAGGATATTTATAAGATATTTTTCTTTAAAAAATCTATATAAACAAATATATCTTGTAGCATAAAAAAAAGGCTACAAGACCACATTTGACCTCTCTAAATAAAACAAGTCTAATATAAAACTTAAACAAGATTTAAGGAATATTTAAGTTTAGAGAATACTCATTTTCCTCGTCACTTGTTAAAATACTATACTGACTTAAGTATTAGAGTGTTTTTTTTACAAGTGTCACTAGCCCACCAAGTCCTTCAGATCCAGTTTGATCAGCCCATGAAAAACGCCTACAATCTTTCTCTTGAGGATTTTTTTCAGCAATATCAATTGGCATTGTCTGTGAAAAATGAATAAAAAATCCGATCATTCATGTTTTTTAAAAACTCTTTTCATGGCTAACAATGCATCTACCATTACACCAACGACACATGATGTCAACAGCTAAGCCAATGACTTGTGATGTCAATAGCTAAACTAGTAGTGAAGCCCACAACTACGCCCCACATGTCTACGCCAACGATTACACCCGATATAGCTACGCCAAACACCCAAGGCAACACCTATGATTATGTCTAAAACTACACTCCATGGCTATGCCCTAAGGCTACATCCCCAAATAACTTTTATGGCAGCTTGTACATATACAAGGTGCAGTCGAGACTTGGGAGCTCCATTGATACATTGAAGGTAATATTACCCCCTATAAGTATTTCCTCCCCTACTCTTGCTTATTAGTACTTAAAAATACATTCTCATTAAGGTTTTATATCATTATGTTGCACTTAAAGTATCATTAAATTCTCTAACTTAAGCATGTTTTATAATAACGAGTATGATAATATAAGATAGCTTTAATTTATGATAAATGCTCATTTTAAATGCAAACATATTTCACAATTCAAAGGATTGATTAATGTGATTAACTATTGAAAGTGAAAAGATCATCAAAAGGTTAAGAGATGTTGGTTCAAACTGGAACATTATTCCATAATTGGGTCACAACTGGAGCTGTATACCTTGGATTTAGGCCTTCTATATATGGATGGTTATAAGACATGGGCCTAAAACTTTCATGAAGAAAGCAAGACTTAAATCTGCTATTTTCAATCTCAAATTGTAGCAACAAAAGAGAAGTCGGAATTTGTCCTGCAGCCTAGACACTATTTAGTGTTTAGCTCATATCTTAAGTTCTAGAAGTTCAAATGAGCTCCAATCTATATGGATGGAAAGCTAAGTCAAATTTCTATAACTTTCATGAAGAACATGTTTCCAAATTCTGATTGGAGCAATGTTATTTCATCCAGCAAAACAAATTTATACCTAAACAACCAAGTTCACTAAATCAATAGGTGGCCACTACATCAATAATCAATAACAAATGAATAGTTTGAAATTTAGCCTATGAAAGGAGGCATTTACCATACGTTTATGTATCTTAGTTTTCAGATCAAGATCTTGCTCTTGCTCTCTTTCTTTGTATTTTGTAATGTTCAAGTTTTATTTCATGTTATATTTTCATTAATCTCTTATTTATGCTTTTCATTTACTTTATTATCCTTAGTTAACTTATTTAATATTTGTGTTCTTATGTTGTTTATTTATGTTTCTATTCTTCATTATGTTTAGCTAAGTTTATTATGTCAATGTGAAAAGGTTTAACTAATGGTGTTATAATAAGTATAATATAAACTCAACATGGATTTCAATGTTTATATCCAAGAAAGTTTGTTATTGACATGTCTTATCATTTTTATCTTATCAATTCTTAATACCTTGCTTATTAAATGGTTAATCTAGATTTGTGTTATACAACCTTTGGTACAACAAATACTTGACTCTTTTATAGCCTACTGCATGGTATAACCGACACTTGTGCTATGAAATGAATTTGATTTGTTGTTAACATAAGTTAACATCATGAATACCTAACAATATTTACAAGATTGGTGTTACTTAAATAAGATAATTAATATGATCATGTAAATACTTTATAATGAAAAGAGTTTATACTATACTTATTTGAAATATCATTAGTGGATCTTTTAACCTTGATAATTGTTCTATCTTTGTTTAATCCTTACATTAATATCACATAAAATTCTCCTCAACTCTTTGTTTTATTATATATATTATTTGTAATTTATATAATTCATCTTCTTGTGGTTCAACCCTAGTCTTGTCGGGTTATTTATTACTTCGATACTCCTGCATTTGAAATAAGACATCAATCATTTGATCGTGCCACTTGCTAAGTCAAGTCTTCCAAACACATCTATTTGCAAGATTACTTGGAGGGCTCTGATGATACTTGCATGAAAAAACTAAAAAGTAATATTAATTCTTGGGCCTACATGGTGTTTTATACAATGTACATATCTCTATAAATATATTTATAAATATCTAGGATATTTATAAGATATTAATATTAAATATCTTATAACTTAGATATTTATATAAAATATATTAAAACTTAGATATTTATCTTAAAAAGATCTATATAAATAATTATATTTAGAAGTATGAAGAAAGAGGTCAGAAGGCTAGAGCTCACCTCTCTGGACAATGTAAATCTAATGTAAGACTTGGATAAAACTTAAGGAACATTTAATCCTAAAGAATATAACTCATTATCCTTATCACTTCTACAAACAATATATTAACTTAAGTATTAGAATATTTTTTGTTTGCAGATGTTATAAGGCTCATCAAATTCTTCAGATCTAGTTTTTTCAACCCATGAAAAATGCCCTCAATTTTTCTTTTGAGGACTTTTTCCAACCCCATCACAACTATTAAAAACATGTGGGGTTGATGAAAAGCACAACATTGATGAATCTCATATTCCTTACTTGCTTAAAAACACGAAACCCAATAACCACTGCAACTAGTTATACAACTTTCAGATAAGAGATAAAAATCGAGTATTAGACATATTTAACATTAATAAGGACGTTCACCAAACTTCTTATCCATTTAACCATATAAGTAGATATATTTTTTTATTCTGTATTTTTCCTATTTGTACTAAGATCACCATATATATATAGAGTGGAATATTTTTTGTACATGTCTCCTTTTTTCTCTCTTTCTCTTTTTTTTTTTTTTTTTTTTTTGCTTCTTTGATCTTATATGGTATTAGAGCATTTTTTTTAACAACATCCATGACTCTCCCAGATAATCTCTCTTGCATTTTTAGTAATAAAGAATAACAACCTCCCTTTTCTCTCCCAACGAACCAACAATCTATAACATCTACATTGCTGCTACTTTAGAATGCTTATTGTCAAGGGCGGACCTATAACATGGGTTACAAGTGTCATGGACCTCCATGTTCAAAAAACGTTTAAGACCCATATAGAATTTGGTCTAATTTTAATACCTTGTAATTACCTCTCCCAAACAAACTTTTAGTTAGCCCTCCCAAAAATCATCACCCTTAATCCTAGATTTTTGGTTCTGTATACACTACAACTGTTGTGATGGAATGGACCTTTTATATATATATAGCTATCAATTCAAATATGCAAACAAATTGAGTAATATACAACTAATATTAATATTAGGGAATCACAAAAATTCCCATACACCATCATTAAAACACAATTCTTTTTATTTTCTTTTTGGCCTCTTCTTGACTATACTATCTATTTTCTTAACTCTTCATTTGTAATTCTTTACAAACAAGCGCTTACTCTTACATATAATTATATATACTTCACAATAATAACTTTATATCATGTTGTATATTGGATTATCAAAGTTGTGGCCTAACCATGCAGTTAGCTTATTTCTATCTGATGTATTTGATTTTCCTTCCTATAATCATCTAAAAAACATCTAATATGTAGATCCCCACTTAAATAACCAACTCATAAACACCTGGTTCATAACCCTACTTATGTGGTCCGTATATCAATTTCTGATCAGTAATCCTCACTCATGTGGTTAGCTTATCAATTAATTTTATATTTATTAGATTATTAATTTCTGATTAGTAATTCCAACTCATGTGGTCGGTTCATCAATTAATTTTATATTTTTTGTTTTGGGATGCAAACGCAATACCAAGAAATTTAAAAGTAATGTTGCTTTAACTAAAAGCAAGGTGGAGAGCATCTTTTTGCTACATCTGATGATCTAGTTCCTTATGTCAAGGATCCAGCCGCTAGTGCATCTCTTTATAAGAAAGAAGGTTTACAAATTTTGAAATTCATGAATTTATGTTCACATTATCATTGTTCAATTCATATCAAGACATTTCATTACACCTTAATTTATACGCCTTTCAATGAGTCCATTTCTTATTTCCATTATCTTATATATTAATTTCCTTGCTTTACAATAATACACAATACTGATGTTAGATTTCTTTACATCAAAGTTTACCGTCAACTTTATTACACAACAACATTTACTAGCATCATTTTTCTTTTAGTTAAAATATTATTTATTTTATTTGACTCATTCCCAATCTTATAACTTAGTCAAATCTTTAATTTTATTTAATATGCTAATATTTTCCACATTGCATTGCATATACAACTTTTCATAATTCACAACTTACCACTTAATTTCCATAACTACCTTGAAATTTCTAAACACACTAAGTCAACACAATATATTATAATGAGGATTCATGCACTCAATAATTTTTATCAATATCAATTTTAATTCTTGTTCTTTTAATTTTGTTTTTACAATAATTAGAAATTAAATTATACAAAAATATTGTCCTGCCATTTAATATGCGAACAACATCGGATACGTGGCATCATTGTTCAATATGAAAAGCTTAAAAAAAATTAAGGGCAATGAAAATATAACTTTTAAGGTCTAAATTGTACATCATCATTGTTCACTAGCATCCAAGCTATGTAAAATCTCAAAAATCAAATAAAGAAAAATTATAACACAACATAAACAAGGGATAATTGCATTAACAGTACACCAATTTTAATCCTTTTTATCAATCAAATGCATGAATTTTATTTTATTTTTGTTTAAATACTTTTTTTTATCCAAACTCTGTTAGTTACTCCTTTTTTTGTTTACGTGTACTTTGGCATTGCATTTATTGAAAAAAATTGCAACATTGATATACCAACTTTCAGTTTTCATCAGTCAAGTAAATAAACTTCATTATTTTTTTTTCATTTTAGTACACCATTTTTCAAAAATCTCATACAAAAACAAGCTGATCCCTTCTATAAATTTAATTTTTATTAAAAATATTCAAAATATCCATCCCCATAAATCGGGAGTAATAACCACTGGCCAGGAAAGGTGCCTTGGGCTCTGAATTCTCACAACCACGGAGAGCTTTCAGAGACCGTTTACATATGTAGAATTATAAATCCATAAGCATACCAAGATGGATGGTAAGCAATAAAACGTTGTGTAGACGTCTAAATCTTAATTGATTACAAATGAAGCTCCAAGCATTTCTATGGCTTTATTCAAATTAAAGACGAGGTTTCACTGAGGTTTAAACTTATGGACTCGGGATTGATGGGGTAGAGATCATGGGCAGATGTTGAGGAATTTCCAATCCATGATTTATTAGATGGAGGAAAGAGGTCTTGTGTGCTGTTTAAACTCTGGTCTGTGACCTGCTGATAGTGGCCTTTGAGACGTTTGGAGTGTAAATCATCACCATAATGCTAGGATCTGAGGTCACCTCCTGGATGCTGGTCTGTCCTTCAAGCATGCTCACCACTTCTGACATTGCAGACCTTAGAGATGGAGATACATTGGTTCATAAGAGAGCCGCTTTGATCTGTTGGTGGGAAAGGCCACTGGTGGTGGTTTTAAATACTCAGAGGAGATGAAACACACTGTTATTATTTCAAAAAAATAACAAGAAGATTACAAGCACTCAAACTGACCCACTCTTTCTCTCTTGTATTTTCCACGCACATTACAATGTTCTCTTGATGCCTATTTATAGACATGAACGGTAAAACAGAAAAAAAAACAGAGAACATGCAGAATATATTCCACTAGCTCATCCTTCAACCTTTACTAAAGTAGATGAGTTGTTCCACTTTGTTGCTTTAATGGAGTAGGACTACTTCACATGGTCATGTTCAAACAGCTGGACCTTATGATTGAGTTTACAGCAACAAATTTCCCTTTTAAACTCAATTGAGTGATGTCATTCCAAGCATGAATTTCAATCTGATAAATATCTCCCCTTTCAATGGTTTTGTAAAGATATCTGCAACTTGATCAGTTGTTTTGCAAGATATAAGTTCAACTTTTTTGTTCTTCACATCTCTCGGATAAAGTGATGACGTGTATCGATGTTTTTACTTCTTTCATGATACACTGGGTTCTTTGCTAATGCAATCGCTGATCGATTATCAATATAAATCTCTGTAGGATTTTCTTGTGGAAATCCCAAATACTTCAACATATTTCTTAACCATATTGAATGACATACAGCTGAGTTGGCAGCAACATACTTAGCTTCACAGCTTGATAACGTTACTATCGATTGCTTCTTGGATATCCATGTGAAAGATGTATCTCCCATGAAAAAAACAAATCCTGTTGTGCTTTTTCTTTCATCCAGATCTCTACCCCAATCACTATCCGAGTACCCAACAAGATTGAAGGTTTTACTTGAAGTGTAAAACATACCTTTCATTTATCGTTCCTTTGATGTAGCGAAGAATTCTCTTGGCTGCATTCAAGTGAGACTGGTCTGGTGTATCCATATATCTGCTGATAAGTCCAACTCCGTAAAGTATATCCGGTCTGGTACATGTCAAGTACCTCAAGCTTCCTATTAAGCTTTTGAAGTAAGTTAGATCAACATTTCCAGCTTTACTCTTTCTTAATTCCACTCCATTCTCAACTGGAGTTGATATTGGATTGCAGCTTTCCATCTTGAACCTTTCAAGAATATTTGTAGCGTAGTCGCTTTGAGATACAAAAATCCCTTCTTCTTTTTGCATTACTTCCAGACCAAGAAAGTGTGTCATTAGACCAATGTCTATCATCTCAAACTGTTGTACCATACTATTCTTGAAGTTTTCAAACATGGTAGGATTGTTGCTGGTGATATCAAATCATCAACATATAGGCATACAAAAAGTGTGCTTCCATCAGCTTCTTTCTTCACATACATCGCGTGTTCATATGGACATTTCTCAAATCCATTCTCTTGAAAGTAACTGTCAATTATGGTATTCCAAGCATGCGGAGATTGCTTCAAACCAGAGAGAGCTTTCTTCAACTTGTATACTTTATCTTCATTTCCAGCTTCAATGTATCCAAGTGGTTGTTCAACATAGATCTCTTCTTCTAGGAAGCCATTCAGAAATGCTGACTTCACGTCGAGTTGATAGATCTTCCATCTATGTAGTGCAGCTAATGAGATCATCAATCTGATTGTCTCTAGCCGGGTTACTGGAGCAAATACTTCTCCATAGTCAATTCCTGCTCTCTGTTTGTAGCCTTTTGCCACTAATCTTGCTTTGTATCTTTGTACTTCGCCTTTTGCATTCTTTTTCGTCTTATACACCCATTCGACACTTATTGCTTTCTTGTTTTCTGGTAGATTAGTCAGCTTTCAAGTATCATTCTTCTCAATGGCATGCATTTCTTTATCCATTACTTCTATCAACTTCTCTTCTGTAACAGCTTCATTGAAGCTAAGTGGGTCACTATTCGTGAAGAAACAAAATAGAGTTGTATCTTCTATGACTAGGGTGGCATCGTACAACTCTTCTAGATTTCTCATCCTTCTTGGTTCTTCTGATGAGGATGCTGATGGTGGTGTTGATGATGATCCTGATGTGTTTCTACTGTTGAATATAGGAAATCTGTGTACCGGACTTTGTGGCTCATCTGCTGGTAACATTGGACTTTCTGCTGTTGGTACTTCCACTTCGTTTTCAAGGATCAAATCAGTGCTGATCCATTTGACTGCTTCTTGATCATCATTTCATTGCCAAGTTTTATCTTCTTCAAAGATAACATCTCTACTCATAATTACCTTCTTTGTGATGGGATTATATAGCTTGTATCCCATCCTTCTATCACCATATCCGACAAAGATGCATTTCTCACTTTTATCATCGAGTTTGGTCCTTCTTGCATCTGAGATTTTTGCATATGCCACACAACCAAAGACTCGAAGATGAGTAACACTTAGTTTGTGACCACTCCATGCTTCTTCTGGAGTGATAGCTTGCAAACTTCTGGTTGGGCAGCGATTCAGTAAATACACTGCATATGATACAGCTTCAGCCCAGTATTGTTTGGGTAGCTTCTTTGCTTTGAGTAGACTTCTTGTCATGTCAAGAATTGTTCGATTCTTTCTCTCAGCTACACCATTCAGTTGTGGTGTATAGGCAGGCGTTGTCTGATGCCTGATGCCTTGTTGTGTACAAAAAACTTCAAAGTCATTTGCTGTATATTCTCCAACTTGATCAGATCTCACGGTTATGATCTTATAGCCACTTTGTTTCTCAACAATTGCTTTAAAATCTTTAAAACAATTCAACACTTCTGACTTCCTCTTCAGAAAGTATACCCATGTCTTCCTGCTAAAATCATCAATAAAAGTAAGGAAGTACCTATTTTGTCCAGTTGACATAGGATTTATGGGACCACACACGTCTGTGTGCACTAACTTCAGTGGCTTATTTGCCTTCCAGTTGACTTCTTTGGCAAAACTGGATCTGTGATGTTTGCTAAAGACACAACTCTCAGATACTTCATCTGGATGATACGTTGGACATACCTTTTTATCAATCAAATGCATGAATTTTATTTTATTTTTTTTAATGCACCAACTCAATTAAGAATTCTAATCAAGCACTTTCATCCAAACTCTGTTAGTTACTCCTTTTTTTGTTTACGTGTACTTTGGCATTTATTAAAAAAAAATGCAACATTGATATACCAACTTTCAGTTTTCATCAGTCAAAAATCACAGATACAGTTTTTTCACTTTCATCCAAACTTCATTATTATTTTTTTCATTTTAGTACAGCATTTTTCAAAAATCTCATACAAAAACAAGCTGATCCCTTCTATAAATTTAAATTTTATTAAAAATATTCAAAATATCCATCCCCATAAATCGGGAGTAATAACCACTGGCCAGGAAAGGTGCCTTGGGCTCTGAATTCTCACAACCATGGAGATAGCTTTCAGAGACCGTTTACATATGTAGAGGGCTGTTTGTGAGGAAGGGCTGATTCGGCAAGAAAGGGGCTGGAATTTTTGGGTATGATCCTGGTTAAATGCTGGACATAATTTATGCCTTGTGTCTTGCGTATTTCTTTCTGGCCCCCAAGCTTTATACACAGTTCTCTATTTATAATTCAAGAGTCTGTAGTCATATCAAATTCAAGAATCTCACACAAAAACAAGCTGATTCCTTCTTTAAATTTAATTTTTTTAAAAAATATTCATAATATACATCCCCATAAATCGGAAGTAATAATCATTGGCCAGGAAAAGTGTCTGGGGCTCTGAATTCTCACAACCACGGAGATAGCTTCCATAGACCGTTTACATATATAGAATTATAAATCCATAAGCATACCAAGATGAATGGTAAGCAACAAGACGTTGTGTAGACGTCTAAATATTGATCATTATGTGATTACAAACGAAGCTCCAAGCATGTCTTTGGCTTTATTCAAATTAAAGACGAGGTTTCACTGAGGTTTAAACTTATGGACTCGGGATTCATGGGTAGAGATCATGGGCAGATGTAGAGGAATTTCCAATCCACGATTTATCAGATCGAGGAAAGAGGTCTTGTGTGCTGTTTAAACTCTGGTTCATGACCTGCTGATAGTGGCCTTTGAGATGTTTGGAGTGTAAATCATCACCATAAATGCTAGGATCTGAGATCATCTCCTGGATGCTGGTCTGTCCTTCAAGCATGCTCACCACTTCTGACATTGCAGGCCTTAGAGATGGAGATGCATTGGTGCATAAGAGAGCCAATTTGATCATCCTCTCAGCCTCTTCCTTGTTGAATTCAGACTGCAGCTTTGGGTCCACTATCTCCATTAAATTTCCCTTTTTTTGCAGTACATGGGCCTGTGAAAGCAAAAGGTAAAGTATTTGCTGAGAGTAGTGCCTAATGCCTCATGAATTCAAGATAGCAACAAGAACAGACTTGTAACTTACCCAGTCAAGAAGACATACGAATTCATTTGTTGTCCTGTGACTCGAATTGCTTCTTCCACTGACAATTTCTAAAGCAACAACACCAAAACTATAAACATCTGCTTTGTCTGTTAAATAACCCCACAGCGCATATTCTGGAGCCATATATCCTCTGAAATCAGAACCATGCCAGATTAGTGACTCTACCGGAGTATATTGCGATCACTGAATAAAGGAAGCTGCAAATTAAGTCTGATTAAAACTTACATGGTTCCAGCAACACGAGTGCTAATGTGAGTGTTCTCCTCTTCATTGAGCTTAGCTAGTCCAAAGTCTGATATCTTGGCACTTAGATCTTTGTCCAGTAATACATTTGTACCTTTGATGTCTCTGTGAACAATCCTGATTGCAGATTCTTCATGGAGAAATGCTAAACCTCTGGCTATTCCAACACATATCTTATATCTTGTTGGCCAATCCAGCATCAGAAAACTTGTTTCTGAACCTGTAGCTAATCCAGTAAAGGAGGTTCACTAAATAAAATGACTTCAACTTTGCTAGTCGATGCTATTATTGAAAAAAGAAGAAGAAGATTTTACTGGAAATTAATCAGATGCCATTATGGTTACCAAAAAGTGCTTTGGCGAGGGAGTTGTTTTCCATGTATTCGTACACCAGAAGCAACTGATCTCCTTCAATACAGCATCCATAAAGCTTTACAAGATTGGGATGCTGTAAACCAGATATCATGCCTATTTCATTCACAAATTCTCGGTTTCCTTGCCTGGATTTAGGAGATAGCTGCTTAACAGCAATAAGAGTTCCATCTGACAATTTACCCTGCATTGAATTTATTGTAGACATTTTGCATGATCAAACCAAGGGTCCAATGATCAACTGGGATAGTATGCAAGAGAATATTAGAGTGACAGACCTTGTATACGGAGCCAAATCCACCTTCTCCAATTTTGTCAGCAGAATCAAAATTGTTAGTGGCAGCTCTCAGCTGCCTCAAAGTGAAGGAACCAGTTTTCAGATCTAGCCCCTTGAGATCTGCACATAATTGTTGGTGACACAAGGGAAATGCTTCAACATCATCAATGCGCGGATGTGTTATATTCTATATGTTTGCGTGTGTAATAGCTGCTAATTAACTAATTAAGGAAAAGGCTTTAGCACGCAGATGATTGATTTCAATATGTTGGTGTGTTTGGTGCTGTGAAAGCGGTTGTGATTATGGTTTGAAAAAAGTTGTTTTATACAAAATATTTTTAGCTGTGGTTGATTTGAAAAAATATATATTTGGTTAAAACTGTGGTTGAAATTGAGGTTGAATAAAAAGTAATTTAATGTGTTTGGTTAAAAATGGTTTTGAAATTGAGGTTATAAAATAATTTTTAAAAATATATATTAATATTGATGGTTTTTAATTTAAATATTATAAATTTAACTATTGTTATTATATCATAAAATAAATAATACTTTATGTAAAATATTTTTTATTGTTCCATTAAACTATCTACAATTCCATAAACGTACGGAATTCATTCAACAAGGACTATAATTTTCATGGTTTATTGAGCGTGCAACAACATCAAGTAAAATATTATCAGGAACAAAATTAAAATTCTCATCCAATTTTATAAGTGTCACGTCATTATGCGATATCATTCTAATTTATATAATGTCGTTAAATAATGTTAAATACAAAGAATCTTAAAAAATAAGGTTAGCTGCTATTGGAAAGCATAATTTTCCAGCTTCTTATCAGCCATAGGTGCTGCCACAATTACTGTGGATCCCATCAAAATAAAACTCTTTTTTTTTTTACATAACCAAACACATAGAAACTATAATTTATTTTAACCTCTGATGCGGCTGCATTACCGAACAGCACCGTACCTCGTTCTCTCATGAACTTGTCTCTAAAATAGAATTTCCAACAAATGACACCCATTACCAAGAAAACAATTTGAGTACGGCTGAAGTGACAACTCCAACCACGATAGGTATTTCACTTTGGTTCTCCAGGTTCTGAAATTAAACAAAGTTACACGTACAAACACAGAAAGCCAATGGGACAATAAATCACTGTAGGGCAGCAGTTTACTTCTCACCTGGACAATAAGTTCTCTGGCTTGAAAACAACTAACCATAAAGTGCTTCTTAGATGGTATAATGAACTGAGTAGAAGCTTACATACAGTTATGATGAAAATCAAAGCCAGGTTCATAAGGAAGAATTTGTTTGTTAATTATGTAACCGGTGGGGGAAATGACAGATTTGAACTCATAATTACTTCATCAATAAAGCTATGATATCATTGCTTGGTTTTCATTTTAACTTATTTGATAAAGGTCATTGTATATGAATGAAATTCGCAAAGTCAGTGACTTTCAAATGAAATGCTGGGAATATATATATATATAAAACATGCCTGAGCATAGTACAGTTATTGCAGAAATAAGAGGACCGTAATTTCCTCTTTTTGGAATGCAAGTAGTCCCTTTTCCATTCCAGTATAAACGGATCTCCAAGGTATTGTCTGTCACAGTGGCATCGAATTCTTTAGAATAAGGTTTGTTAGATCCATTAGCAGCCTCCTCAATATTAAAATCTTTCTTCTCTAGTTTCCCCTGGAAAACAAATCCCAAGTTAAAAGGATCTTTTTGAAAAAAAAAATCTTCTTTTTGGATAATTTAATCTCAATTACCTGAATATAAATGTCAAAAAAGCGTTTTCCAACTATTTTGTACAATTCGTCATCTGTGAATTGTATCTCAGCAAAGTCGAGTTTAACAGTGTACATCCCATTTTCCAGACAATATCCATAATAAGTGAGAGAGATGGCAGCTCTGCGTGCTGTAGAATACACCGTATCCATTGGTAAATAAGAGAAGTTTGAACGAAGTATATATCCGGGGCTTTCGCCATCATCATCCATAAAATCTCCTGTGTTGCTGAATCCCCAGTTTGATTCTTTTTGGGAATAAATCATAGCAGCATCACTTTCAATGCTTACGTCACCTTCATACAAGATACTCCCACTGGTTACATCCGGTCCACCACAGTTTACATGGAATGAACGATAACCTGCAATACGTCAAATTAGTACACCATTAGAACAGATGCAAATATTCTTCTCATATCGTAGGGGCGTGTAAGTGTTGAGATTTTTGGATCCCTTTGCTCTACAACAAGAGCTATTACTCTACTATATAGCTTGAAATCGATTAGAATTGGCTAATACTTTTCCAAGTGGCTTGTCACAATCAGTGTTCAACTCGAGTCGATGGAGGCTGTTCTATCAACCCTTGGTTTCCGATTAGTGATATAGATGGTGAAAACGTGAGGTGCTCAAGTTCTGGTTGAGGCCATGTTTTGGTTACAGATAAATCCTTACTTGTCCAACAAAACTGAGAATGAATACATCCTTAATAGATCTGTGTGCAGAATAGAATGTAGAATTAAGGCAAAAAAATCTACATTGAAATTAGTACTCGTGCTCAAATAAAGACACAGACACTGATATTATAGTAGATCATTGATTTCGGTATGCTGATAAATTTGAAACAGATTTGCTTTGATTTTAAAGAACTTCGTTACTTCTCATTTGAGGGAAAAGAATAACATACTTTTTGGGCACTCATGTATGTATGCCTGAGCATGGAAGAAGTCCGCTTCTGTAAGACATGGAAATTATAGTAATTATTTCAAATGGTTCTGCTAACTGCAATATAAGAATCAGATATCGAAACCATGCCTCGAGAATTAGCATTATTGAGAAAATCGGTGCATGGCTGTTCCCTCTTCATGAGTACTGTTTGTGCTTATATCTTGGGGTAAATGAATAATAAAGCATGTCACATTCTTATTGTAGGAAACATCACTGCAAGAAGCCAAGGGAATCATAAATATGAATATGAACACGAGTACTAATAGATCTGTGTGCAGAATAAGTGGAACAAATGAAATGCTAAGCAAGATTAAAAAAAAAACCACATATTTTCAGAAACTAGGCTTTCGTTGAGGCGCTACCGGGATAGATAAAAATGCCTATGGCATGAATATATATATCAATGTTATTAAAACCGTGTTTTGACTAGTAAAATTATATAATTTTAGAAGTTAAAATATATAAAATATATAAAATAAAATTAAAAATTTTAAAATTAATAAAACTAATCAAACTCGATCAAACTTGCATAGAATCAGTTCAACACATTAAAATCGTTAAAAATTAACTGATTTTATGATTTCACCATAAAAATTATAAAAACTACTTAATATTGATTGCTGAGTTAGTGTTCCTCTTTTCCCATGAGCCCCACTCCCCCGCCGCCTGACACTCCACCCACTGACCCACCCCATTTCCCCTTTCTTCTGACCCTTTTCTCCTTTCCCAAGGGGTTTTAATTTGTTTTAATTTTAGAAATAAAAAAGTGACAAATTTTCATTAAACAAAGAGATTAGAATTACTTTTATTTTTTGCTTTTCGTGATTTTCGTAGCACAAAAGGTATTTTAGGCTTAAAGGAAAAAAAGAATTCACCAGCAATAAATTATTTTCATGTACGTCGCTGTGAGAGAGGAGCATGAATTAAAAAATAGCTCTTATATTTGCATTGATATGTACTTTTGATGGAATATTAAAGGAAAAACAAGATCGAAGGAAAAAAAAAATACATCTGAGATCTGAGCCAAATGCTTCACAGAGTTACTTGCATCCTAGGCCACATGCTTCACTTGCTCTCCAGATAATTTTTCATTATGAAGCTCCTATCTCATCGATGCCTAAATGGCATGACATGGTTTGGCAAGGGAACTAAATGTGGGGTTTTTTTTTTAAATAAATAAATTAGCGCCTCATACTTTGGCATTTATTAAAAAACATTGCAACATTGATATACCAACTTTCAGTTTTCATCAGTCAAGTAAATAAACTTTATTATTTTTTTTTTATTTTAGTACACCATTTTCAAAAAATCTCATACAAAAACAAGCTGATTCCTTCTTTAAATTTAAATTTTATTAAAAATATTCATAATATCCATCCCCATATATAAATCGGGAGTAATAATCACTGGCCAGGAAGAGTGCCTTGGGCTCTGAATTCTCACAACCACGGAGATAGCTTTCATAGACCGTTTACATATATAGAATTATAAATCCATAAGCATACCAAGATAGATGGTAAGCAACAAAACGTTGTCTAAAACTTGATCATTAACAGTATCATCATTATATGATTACAAACGAAGCTCCAAGCACGTCTTTGGCTTTATTCAAATTAAAGACGAGGTTTCACCCTGCATAGGAAGTCAATCACGCATCTAAATGCTATAGTATAATAAAATTGTGATAATATGAAAAATTCATTAGATGACAAACCTTGTATACGGATCCAAAACCACCCTCTCCAATCTTGTTTTCTGAATTGAAATTGTCTGTGGCCGCTTTTAGCTGCCTCAAGG
>Ga0325410_1001778_pt1 | contig 23865 bp, 11 predicted proteins | sample PopdelMetagenome_16_FD_206182 | JGI IMG/M metagenome (GOLD analysis project Ga0325410, IMG submission 206182) | Populus deltoides microbial communities from Bellville, Georgia, United States - Xylem-PdIQD-R3 | ecosystem: Host-associated > Plants > Phyllosphere > Stem > Wood/Secondary xylem...
GGCAGATTGGTCATTCAGCTCAATTTAGTATTTGTTTTTGTTGTGAAGTAAGCAAGATGGTTTCACAGCTTTAAAGCCAGCTTTTGTTTCTAACCACCTACAATAAGAGAAAGAAAGCAATCATACCAAAGAGAAAGAAGAGCAAAGAAACAAGAGAGATACAAGGTAAGGAAGCAGCAGCAGCATTACAAGAAAGAAGAGAAACAAAGAGGGTAAAAAATGACGACACAAAAACCAATATTGGAGCAACAACAATCACAAATGCAGATCAGAATGATGAAGAACTCAGGTATTATCAGTAATATCAGTGAAAGCCCACTATCAAGGGATGATAAGGATGATGAGATGTCAAGATCAGCAGTGGCTATGTTTAGGGCGAAAGAAGAAGAGATTGAGAAGAAGAAGATGGAAGTCAGAGACAAGGTTCATGCTCACTTAGGACGTGCGGAAGAAGCAACTAAACGATTAGCAGAAATTCGTGAAGTAAGTTTATCATAATAATTACATATTATTTACTTGTTATTATTATTTCTTACACATATTTTACTTGCCATCAATTTCCCCTTCGTTAATTTAATATCTGCATTGCTGTGGGGAGATCACAGCAAGGAAAATTTAATTTAATTTCTTTTTTCTTATATATATGTGCTGTTTTTTTTTGTGGAGATTATTGTGATTTTTACAGGGAAAAAAAATATTTTGTAGGAGCTTGAAGCCCTGACAGATCCAATGAGGAAGGAAGTTTCGATGGTACGTAAGAGGATTGACACAGTCAACAGGGAGCTGAAGCCTCTAGGACTGAGTTGCCAGAAGAAGGCGAGATTAAGATTTTGGCTTGTTTCTTTTGCAACGATAAAGACAATATACAAATCAGACAGTCCGATGCTTTTACTAAATTATCAAATAAAAACTCAATTATCTAGAATTTGTAGAATAGTTTAATGGATTTTCAACTGCATGATCACTACGGCAGGGCTCTAGTTTGATCCTGTTGCCACCTTAGGAACAAGAAAAACTTTATGGAATATTTTAATGCTTCTTAGTTAACTTTGATCACAGATTTATACACTAGTTAATTATGCATGAAGCAAAGGATATGAGTGGCCTCTCAGAATATTAATATGATTCCAGGAAAGAGAATACAAAGAAGCCCTGGAAGCCTTTAATGAAAAGAACAAAGAAAAAGCTCAGCTGGTTTCCAAATTAGTGGAGGTAATTAATTATTATATTAGTTCTTATAAACTTGATTAATTGATGCTTGATTAGTACTTGATCTCGATTTTAATTACTAACATATTTCTTTCTCTTCTTTTCTTTTTATCAACTGGTTGGTTAGCTGGCGAGTGAAAGTGAGAAACTGAGGATGAAGAAACTGGAGGAACTGAGCAAAAATATTGAAACTTTAAGCTGAGGTTTTGCAAATAGCAATAGCCAGCCATTGTTGTGCTAATTTGTTGAAACTAGAATCACGTCCTTGGAATTTGGTGTACATCTCGTTATTTCTATGATTTTTATTTCGAATTTCAGTGGTTTTTTCATGAACATTTTCTCTCATAGTTATAAGACGTTATTAATCAAGGCTCGAGTTGGAGATTGGTCGGGTCAACCAATATATGATCATCAAAATATAAGTGCCCACCGTAGAGGTGGTGGGCGCTACTCACATGTAAAATTTAAACGTTCTCATTCTTGTAGTCAAATTCAAATTCAAGAAATGTTTCTTCAATCTTGAAACTGGTATTGAATCAAGATTTTCCTAATTGTATCAGTAACAAGCCACCAAATTTAGTTGTTTGCAGTCATGATGTGCATTCTCAAATCTTGCACGCTCTGTTCGTAGATGATGTCAACAGCAATAATTGTTTTTGAAGGAAGAAATTTTTTTAAAGAAGATATGCCTTGGTCGAAGGATCAACTTTCAGACAAAAGTACGCTTGAAGCACTCTATCTTGTCTCCTATGTATGGACATCACCTCTTTGTGAAGGTGCTCACTAACTCTTTGATCATGACTATTTGAGATTGGACTGTCAATATTCTTCCAACAACTATAAAATCAAATTCAAGATGGATTCTGGGAAAGGCTCAGAATATGAGTAGATTGTATTTTGTTTGTTTGTAATGATTAAGATGATATTATTTTGATTATTTTTTTAAAAAAAATTAACGAATTAAAGGCCTAGATCAAGTCGATGAATTTGCCATATTTTTTAATACTTTTTTAATTTTTTCTTCCTATCCAAACTATTTTATATCCCAGGTCGACCGTTGAACCAATTCAAATTTCACAACTATGGTTCCAACGTGTGTTTTCTAGGTTGTGGAAATTGGGTTTTTCTTTCTCTATTTTTCTTGAAAACAGTCTTATTAATTTTCACTGAGAATTTTTCTCTAATATTGATATTTTGTTCTTGTCAGTGCCACATCATCTATACATTTTCAATTTCACCTCGCTTTTAAGTGTTATTTCCATAAACAGTAAGAGAGTGTGTGTGTATATAGTGTTCTCAGGAGGCGTAGCGTGATGGTAAAGAGTTTGAGATCTGCACAGCAGATTTCGAGTTCGAGTCAGGGTGTGCACCTCTTGTAAGAGCCTGAGATAACCGGGGTTTTACTCCCTCACCTGAACCCACAAAGTGTGTTTTCCAGAAGAATGAGGTTTCCTCAAATCCAAAAAAAAAAATATATATATATAGCCCCCAATGTTTTTTGCCCCCCATTAGTCCGTTTATATTTGCATCCTTATATTCTTTACATTTCGACCCTGCCTCTGTTTGTAACTTTTATTTTAGTCCTTTAGGTCATCTTCTTAATTAAATTGCTGTTTTACTTGTACTTTCCTCCTCGCATGATTCACAAAATCCTGACACCTTCGCTACATGGTGTCTTGGCATGCATCAGCACATTGTAAAACTTTGGAAGGCAGTACTATATATTACTTGAAGAAGATTGGATGTTGCTAATTATCTGCATCAATCCCTTACTGGGCTTTTCCGGATTTAGGTAGAATTATAAATTTTCCTGGAGAAATGAAATTAATGTCACAGCATTTTAGGTTTAGCCAGTTAGCTCATAACTGAACTGGATGGGAGTTGGATATCCGTCAAGCCAATCCCAAAGTTTGAATTGGTGCTTCACCGTATTGATTTGTAGAAATTAAACTAATCCTACTTGCATGCCCTTGTAGTATGTAACATCTTGATTGTGACAAGGAAGAATTAGGGTTGCATCAATAATTATAGGTTATATTGGGACGAGGTCCGAATTTATTTCATATGAGCTTGTAAGCTGAGTTGGTATTTGAGATATTTGATTAATTTCTTCATTCTAACAATTTAATATGTTATTTTTTGGTGAAATTACTGATGAATTATGCTTGATACATGCAAAAAGTCACTACTTTTATAACCAAGTACTCTCTAATAATTAAATGATCAATATAATTTTTGAGAGAAAAACAGTTATAATTTAATTATAAAAAATCCTAAAAATAGATATGATATTTATAATAGAGAAAAATTAAAGCTCTTCTTGAAGGATCTTCCCCTCTCTTTTATAGGTTCTAAGCACTCTTTATCAAAGAAAAAAATTTTAAACTATCACTAAAATATCCCTCACTCGTCAGTCAGGATAAAATATCTTCTATTTATCAAAATAAAAAAGAGAGCCTAATAAGGTGGGCTCACCGAACTCACTTATGGGCCATTCATGGGTGGATTCAAACCAAAAAACAACAAATGCTGAATGCTGTTTTTCGTGTGGATATCGATTTCCTGTACTGGATCGGTATGTGAAACAAAGAGAAGATAGAATGATGAAAGCTGGATTACTTGGTGAAGTCTTTGAGATTTACAATTATAATTATGTGGATTAATATGCTCGAGGTTTGCGGCAAGCCATCGGTGCCCGGGAGTTTTATAATTTCCTGAGAGTTTACATGTCAGATGTAAAAGGACATGACTCTACTAGCTAGATCTCTCTTTGTGCCGTCAAAAAACGAGGATGTGAAGCTGTTGATAGATAATGTGAGGGAAATCCTCAATTCCTCTAATGATAAGCAACTTAAAATTCTGTTGTCGGAAGCTATTGACAAGTAAAAAACAAACACCAGACGACTTGTTCTAATAAAATTATGTTGGCAGAAGCTATTGACAAGTAAAATTCCTCTTATGATAATAATACATTTTTTCTATTTTTTCAAAATATAAAATAAGAGACCAAATTTGGGTTATGATAATAAATAAAGAAGATAAATTAATACTAGAAAATATTTTAAGAACAATAACAAGTCAAATAAAATAAAATTTCAAAATCCTATTAAAGTTATATCAATATATAAATCACAATTTAATAAATATGTCTAATCATAGAGATGGGGTATGCTGAAAATAAATTAAGATAATGTTGAACATTATAAGATAGACCGATATATGATGATCGAGGTCTAGGTCAATATACTGGTATAGACGGGGGATACATTGGTGTCGTCATATGTGGACCATATGTGACAACATCGATGAAAATATAGGTGTCGACATACCTTGGTTTATATTTGATAAATCTTCTTGCACCCGCAATAAATTCAAGACAAATATGACTATCCTTACAGCGAAAATACATTCATGATCGATTGTCCATGTTAATCTAATTAACATAATTAAAACCAACAAAAATTTTAGAATATCATTTAATATTTTTCTTAATCTATATTTAAAACTTTATATAATAAATAATCAAAATAACTTTGTTAATTACTAGCTCATAAGTTATAAAAGGCAATCTAAATTAAAATTATGAATGGAAAAAAAGGAAATAAAATCTCAAGATATAAAAAAACCATTGACAAGATGATTTGAAAAGTCAATTTAAACAAAATCTGCCATTTATTTTCTTGCCCATTCTCCACCATCAAGCAATCATGAATCAGTATATTCAATGACCATACAATTTTTCTATGAACCAAGTTATATCCTAAAATCTATACAGAGTTTTAAGTTGCATTGACAAACCAAAGGGACCCAATATGCACAATCCAAAAACTTGACAACTCTAAATGCAAATAATGTGATGTGGAGGGTTTATCGATATGAAATTAGAAAAAAAAAAAAGATGAGCAAGAGTAGTAGTGTTCAAAAATTAAGAATGTAAATTAATAGCATCAATTTAACTAGAAGGAAGATATATAGTAATAAATAAAGAATGGAAGTAAATATAAGATTGCAACCTCAAATCGAACACTTTTCTTGATATGCTCTAACAGCAAGACAAAACTTGAATTGTAAAATTTTTTGAAATAAAGTACCATTAATATTTTTTTTAACAAGTATATGATTGAAATAAATTGAAATGTGTAGTATATTGTTAACCAAATTAGCATTCCTTTTATTCTGCCTATACTAGCCCTATCAATGATCACTACTACTTTACCATCAAGCCTATAAATCAGGATGAAGACAAGATATGACTGGTCATGTTTTAATCCATATATTAATTAAGAATTAAAATAAAAAATCTAAAGGAGGTAAACATTACATTTATTTTATAGCAATTTGGTTCAACAATTCCTAGCTAGCTAGCTAGATCAAAGTGTTAGAAGATAATAATATTACTTTCTTGCAAATATAGTAAAACACTTCTAATGTTAATCTGATCACTTAGATAGTGTTTGGTTACTGTCCTGAGACAGAAAAGGGCGGAGATAATGGAGATAAAAATATTTGGTTGAAGAGATAGAAACAGAGATATAAAAATAAATCTATTTCTAGGACAGTTTTGGAGTGATATTTCTAAAATATCCTTGTAAAAAGCTCTTAATTCTAAAATTATTCAATTAAGACATGAAAAAATAAAAATAATTATTATCATGATTTTAAAACCCAACTTAAAGGTCGATCCGGGTCAATGGTCGGGTCACTGTTCGCGGCCTATGTTATAGGTATACAAGGAAAAGTCACATAAAAATTATTTTTTTCTCTTCTAATTCTTGTGACTGTCGTAACCCTCCTCTCGTCAAACCAAGAATTTCAGTTTTTGATCTTGAGTTTTTTAGTTTAAGAAAGGTAAAAATAGTAAGTAAGTGAGTTTCCTTTCATGCTACTTTTGATTATGGTTTGTTTATGGAAGGATTAAAGAAGATATTATGGTTTATAAGGATTTGAAGTTTATATCGTTAAGATGGATTCATGATTATTATGGGTTTAATGTTAAGTGATTGATTTTGGGTGTGTTGTTAGAAATGAGGATTAGTGAATTGATTTGTTTAATGAATTTTTTATGGGTTAAGAAATTTGTTTCAACTTTGCTGGAAAATCTAGACAGAATGGTCTTGAAGTTGAAGATAATAAAATTTTATTTTAGTCATTGATTTATGAAAATTATAGTTTAGTCCTTAAACTTTGAAAAATTATAATTTGACTCCTAAATGTATTTTGGGATTTTTGGCAGTATTATTAGGAGGTTAAGGATGATGAATCTCAGTTTAATAATTGATTTGGAATATTTTGAGCTTGGTCCCATAATTTTAGGAATTTACATTTTAGTCCCTGGACTTTTTTTAAAATTAAATTTAGGTCCCTGGTTCATTTCTGGACATAATTAAGGATTGTTTAGGGGTGAAATTTCAGTATGGTTATGTATTTACAGTTTGAGCCTTCAATTTTGGTAAAATTATGTTTTAGTCCCTATTTTTGAAAAATTATCGCTTTAGTCCCTAAACTTAAGAAGCTAAACCTGATTTTCTTTTATGCATTAACGTATTTTATTTGTTTTTTTAGTATATTCCGTATATTTGTTGTAGGTTCTCCTAAACATCCTCAATATAATTTTCAGGTCTTTCATCTGATATTCCTTTTAGTTCTAAATTTTTCAAATGAGTGAGATAATCTTTAATATGTATGTAATATGAATAAATATGTATGTCGATTATATGATGAGTACAACTAGTTAATTTATTGAATATTTATATATGTTTCTTTATTTTTCGAGTACTTATTTATTCTTGAATTTGCACTTGTATTCTGTTGAACTAAATCCTATTCGATATGATATACATTACTTTGATAATTATATGAATATCTATTATGCCTTGATATAGGACTTGGTAGTAACTTCATGCTAACGAAAAGTAGTTAGTCTATGTGCACATAGTATTCTATATACCTTACTAGTGAGAGAGACATCAACCTGTGACAACTGATCCTTCCACAGTGGTCGCATTCGGGTGTCATCTAATCACCTTTGACTTGTGTTTATCCTTAATATTCAGATTTGAAAACATAAAAAAAACAACAAAAAAAAAAACAAGTCTTTCAAAAGTAGCCTATAACATATTAACATTTCATTTGTGCAAACCAAACTACAATAGCTATATTTTTGAAAGTAAAAGGCTACTTTACATATATAATTGCTAGAATGTAAATATATGAGATAAGAAAAACCCAAAATTTTATTTTAAATAAGTTTATTGCAGAGAAACAAAATCTAAACTCCAATAGTTTTCTCATGTGTAAGATCACTAATTAACAACACAAATAGGTAAAAACTTATACCTGCTATCTTTGATGCACTGAATTTTTTCCTTGAAAGTTGGAGTCCTTTAATACACTTGTTAATATGCTATCTGGTCCTTCAAGAGAATAAGATTGCCAGCGCCTTGGAAGCATAGATTTATCAAAGATGAAATTAAAAATGTGACAGATGGGGTTTTTGTAGAAGGAAGAAAGTACATGGGGTTTCTAGAGAAGGAAGAAGGGAATATATGTGTAGCAGTGTAGGTTAAGGTTTTTTCTGGAGAATGAAAGGTTTCTTTCATGAGATTGGTATGGGTGCAATAGTTTGTTTTTGGTTTTTTAAGGTATGCGTGCACCAATTAATTCGCAATTATTTTTTACTTTTTTTTTTTTATAAAAGTGTAATTCTAATCTTTTTTTTTAGCAACAATATTTTTTTCCATTGTAAAATTTTTGCTACCATATTAGAAATAAAAAATCCATTGTTGTTGACTCTTAATATATTAATTTTTTTAAAAAAATATTTATTCCTTTTTAACAAAGGATTTTTCATTGCTAATTTATAAATCCATTGCTAATATTAAAAATTTAATATATATATATATATATATATAGCTAAATCAGCATCTGAAAGCAAATTAACAAAGAGTTGTGAAGCTCTTTCAATTTCGGTCGGGACAGCCTTGGACTATGCATATTTCTTGTTTTATGTTTCAGTGAGTTCATACCTCATAGTCTCGAGACACGGCTAAAATGTCAAAGCTTAATTTTCGATAGTTCAAGAGGACGCAAATGCATGGATAATATTATAGTCGTCTTTGGTCAGCGTGAAAGGGTAGTGTCATTGATTACAAGCTATATTTTGTCCACCGGGGATCGTTAGAGGATCAATTCCCACCGTGGAAGATATATAAAGGTGATGGACGAAAACGTAACAGGGTTAGTCATTAATTAATGAGCAAATTCTTGATAAGATTGTTCAACAACTCATGTCTGTATTACTCTAAATATATTCAAATTTTCACATTTAGTGTACCATATTGGTTTAGTTTAATTAGAAAGTTCAGAAGGGTTAGGAAAAAGTAGTGGTCGCCTTACAAGATCAAGTCTCGAGAGATACAAAGACGATTGATTGCCATGGTGGGCCGGCTCAGAAGTTTTATCTTTGAAAAACTTTTGGTGACACGTTTTAATTTCATCTACTGGAAGTAAATATATATTAAACTAAGAAGTAAATGCCATGTTTTAGTTTTTTATATGATTTTAGGTGCAATTCATATTGTTACAATATGTCTGATATATCACAAAGTAAATATTATCCATGAAGGAATAAAAAGTAATTAAATGCCATGTTATATATATATATATATATATATATATATATATATGATTTTAGGTGCAATTCATATTGTTGGCTGTCTGATATATCACAGCAACTACACATACTTATATTAATTGAATTACAGTAAAAGATAGTTAAGCTACTTTAGAGTATGCCCAAATCTTTTTTAAGTTTATTTTCCATGAAAGAACTCTCAAGTTTTTTTCAAAAAAAATCTTTATAAAATAGTTTTTTCGATAGATTTTTTTTATAAAAATTCAACGAATCTCCATATACACATCAGTGTACGTATCAGGTGGTGCTACCATCAGATGATCTAAACCAGGAAGCGGTCCGCATCAACATTAATCAAGGTGGCCTGGTCTTTTGAGAGACAACAGTAGTACTGGTCCCATTAACCTGCCTCTTATTAAGAATTCAAACTCTACTATATGTAGACCTCATGATTTTGATTTACACACGTGGAAAACTGATCCTCAGTGTGTTGCTCGTGTAAAACCGTGTTTGTTTTCCTAGTCTACTGCGCGGATTGAACATTTCTCAGAGGAATTTGAAATGGTCAAATGAATTAATCCCATGGACAATAGCAATGACACTCTCTCCTAGCCATTTCACTTACTAATATAAGCATTGCGAGCTCACTCTATCGAGCTTGACTTGCATTGCTTTGAACAATTAGATTCTCCTTTTGTTTAATGTCTAAATGGAATTTGAGAATCATTCATCATCATCAATATCTTCATTGCGTCCAAATTTATCATGCAAGCCATGCAACAACCCTATTAATTATATTTATAATCTAAAGCAAGCACAAGAAAGGCCGGTTACAGTCTTGAAGAAGAAGAAAGCAGGAAGGAAGAAGTTCAAGGAGACTCGGCACCCGGTATATAGGGGGGTACGGAAGAGAAATGGGAATAAATGGGTGTGTGAAGTGCGAGAACCGAACAAGAAATCAAGAATTTGGTTAGGGACCTTCACTAGCCCAGAAATGGCAGCTAGGGCACATGACGTTGCTGCCTTAGCACTGAAGGGAGAAACTGCTACTTTAAATTTTCCTGATTCAGCTTTGATACTTCCTCGAGCGAAGTCGTCTTCTGCTAGAGATATACGAAGAGCTGCGCGTGATGCTGTTGAGGCCTTTATACCTAGTGCTTCTTCGTGTTCTCCCCCCTCACCATCTCATCATAAGAACTTTTCATGCGTGACAAGCTCAAGTAAAGTTTTGAGTCCAGCTTTAAGCGATCTCAATCCACATGAGAAGGGCATAGAAAATGTTTTCAAACCTTCATTAATTGGCATGCAAGGTGTTGAGGTATATGGAAAGAAGGCTCTTAATGATGACCCTTTTTCAACGGTCATGATGTCATGCCCTAACAATTGCTCGGAGAAGGTGTCCCATCAACCCAATGCACTGTTCTTTGATGAGGAGGCATTGTTTAACGTGCCAGGATTACTTGATAGCATGGCAGAGGGTTTGATCCTAACCCCGCCAGCTATGCAAAGAGGATTTAATTGGGATGACATGGCGTGTTCTACGGACTTGACATTATGGGAGGAGGACTAGCTCGATTCTTGGTGATCATAATTTAAAATGTTTTGCTTCTTAATTAATTTGTTTTTTAAGCTCTAAATAAATTTTTAATGATATTGTCCCTCATTTTCAAATCTGGTTCTTCATGATATGTTAAAGTATTGTTTTATGATTGAAACTTGATTTTAATTTTTTAGAGTTTAATATAGAAAATGTTTAGTCGGGAGAAGTTGGTTTTTTATGATTTGTTTGTTTTTCCTTTTGTTGTTTTTTTTTGTTTCATGCAACAGTTTTTATGCTTTTCTTTTCTTTACTTGTTCATCTGATGTAAGTTAGGCTATTATTTTTATAGCCTTTTTCTTAATAAAATTTCAACTATTAACCAAAAAAATTAATTTATTTTTTATTTATCATGCATGTGGGCTATAGACTAGTACATAATAAAGTTAGGACAATTCTTGATCCTTCAGTATATCCAGCTTTCTTAGGTTTCATGTTTGAGATCTTCAAGGTATAAATCTCAAGAACCTCAAGTTTTAGCTATAGATCTCAAACCCCCTAACATTAATGTCTTCTTAATTTTCATGTTCATAGGCTATATAGCTGATGGTTTGCATTAATCCTCTTCTGTATTGAAACATGATCTGCTTAATTATTAAACCACAAACTAGATTTAACTTTCCCTTTTTTCCTTCGATTTATGTTATGTTGAGAGAATCTGATCCGTATATTTGAATTTTAGTGTAAAGATCGACTATATGTGATCGATATGCCTACACCCTCTGCCCTATTGGAAATACTTACGAAGTTAGGGTTCGTTTAGCATGCATGTAATAACAAATTAACAAAGCCACTTTTTCAGGCCAGTTTAAGGAAGAATTTAATTTATATTACAAAAATATCTTTTCATGCTTATTGAGTCTACACACACACACACACACACACACTGGATGTTTTCACAGTTTTCTTTATAATTCTCCTCCTATTTATATTTATCTCATGTCTTCACAGTACACTTTTATGGAATCAGTATCTTATTTCATTTCACATTCATCAAAAATAGTAAGAAGAAAAAAAAACGGGATCCCTTTATCTATTAATAAATATGTAGTTGATTTTTGGTCACTGGCATCTCTTTTGAATAAACATAAAATACCCAGAGATCATCTTTCGGCCGGATAAAACCACCTCGGCCTCTGGAATAATTAACCTGAAGACATGCCACCGTTTGGTCCTCCCTAGACAAGCTCGTCGATCAGGCCATGGGACCGAACGAGCAAAAAGTCGAGTCGAGAACATAGTACAGTATAAATTTTAGGTCGTAAATGTTGTTTTGCTGGCCCACATGAGTAGATGCCAATTTTCAAAGGAAATTATAACCCCCTCATTCCTTGCGCAGCATCTTTTGTAGAAGCCTAGGGTATCCATCAGGCTACAACACCAAACAATCGAACACTTAACTGTCTTCTTCTGGACTCCCGAAGTACAAATTATACACAAATCTACTCTTAGGAGCCGCAAGAGAGGAAAACTGTATCTTCACCTAAGAAAAACCCTAGAAAGTTTACACCTTTCTTTCTAGAGGTTCAGACAGAGGACAAATTGTGTGTCCCCACGCCATATACAGCTTTCAAACGTAAGTGCCCAAAGCTAGGCATGTGAGAAGAGAATATTGTAATAGAAAGGAAGGAAGAAAATTTTTGTTTCGTGTTTCCGAATTTTTTTTTGTAATTATGTACGTGATAAATGTGCACCAAGTTTCGTGTGCTCGATCGATAGTGGGACTTAGAAATTAATGGATCCCATGACATGATATATTTGTCGTGCTAGTACGTATGAGTTAGGAGTTAATTTAGCTATATATATATATATATATATAGCTAGAGGAAGAAGTGATTGTTATCATTATATATATAGCTACACGATTTATGTATTTAATTTCCTCAATTTTTAAATCTTCTTACTTCACCACTGATCGATAGAATTTGAGCCTAAGATTTACAAAATTAAAAATTTTAAACTTTAACCACTAAAGTTTCTTTCTATGCTAAAGAACATTTATACTTGCCCAATTTACAAAAAGCCAAATACATTTATATCATGCCTCCGTTTAGATATATACGTACGCAAGCATCATGATTTTTTTTTTTTACAATGATAATGACATGCATTATAGAGAAATTATTCCAATATTCATATATTATAAGTTATTTTTAAAGTTTAGTATGGTTATTGAGTACTAGATTATTGACTTGCAATATGCTACGGGTCTGGTTAAGATTTTATTGAATGTAAAAAGAAATATTTAGATGTTATTAATTTATTTTTTTATGTGAATGATGTGATTAAAAAAACCCAATGTTGAATGATGTGATTAAAAAAAATCAATTTTTTTAAAAAATAAAAACAACCCGAGTCAATTCTTCAAATCCATGATCATGATCATAAAACCAAGATAACTTTATAGAAAAAAAAAATAACCTGATTTAGCTCAGGTTAGCCTACTAAATCCATAACTCTGATCATGAGATTAATATAACCTTATAAATAACAAATCAAAATAAATTATTAATCTTAATTACCAATCGATCATGTCAGAACCAATATTGAACAATGAGATTTGTAAAAAGTTTAAGTAATAAAAAAAAAAATAAGCCAAGTCGCGACCTAGGTTAACTTTTTTAATATTATTCTCAGGTTATGAGACTAGGATAATCTAATAAAAAAATAAAATAATGAAGCCTAATTCTCAATCAAACACGATATTAAATAATGAAATTCAGAAAAATTCAATAAAAAAATTGAGTCAATCGGGTTAACCCGTCAAACTCGCAACTTAAGTTAGAAGAAAGGGGTAACTCAATAAAAAAAATAAATTCAATGTTGAATGACCTGTGATTCGGGTCACGAGACCAAGATAATCTCTTAGAAAAAAATATAAAAAAATAACTTGATTTAACCGGGATAAAATTAACAAAACCTACAACCTTGATCATGAGATCAAGATATTCTCATAGAAAGTAAGTCAAAATAGATTATGAAACTCAATTCTCAACAGACTCAATGTTGAATAATAAAATTAAAAAAAACTTAAATAAATAAAAAGGACACAAATAATGATCCGAGTCAACTCGAGGTAACCTAATAAGCATCATTCTTGGGTCATGGGGTTGGAATAACCTAATAGAAAGCAAACAAAAAAAATCATGAAGTTTAATCCTCAATCAACCCAATATTAAATGATAAAATTAAAAAAAAGTTGATTAAAAAAAACCTGAGTCAACTAGGTTAATCCACCAAACCTATAACTCATGTCATGAGAGTGAGAGAATCTAATAAAATAAATAAATTTAATATTAAAAGATAAAAAAAATTGATTAAGGAAAAAATTATTCTAATGAGTAGTGTTTTGTGAGGAGAAATACAATATAATATCTCTTTTAGTGTTTTTTTATTACAGTAAATTCTTTTAGTGTAATCTGGGCGAGGCGCGTGTAAGCTCGGTTCGTTCTTGGTGGAAGTACATAAAAGCCATCGATACCAATGTTATATTATCCTTAGAATTGCTAAAATAAGTTTTCAATTTATTTTTATATATTTAATTATATTAATTTAATGTCTAAATAAGTCACATATTGATGTAATTAAAAATGCATCTTTTATTAATAAGATAAGTAGCTTAATACAAGAAGTCTTTATATGTATAATTGTATAATTATATCCTTGATTTTAGTTAATACATCCAAAAGAGGATAGCTCATATAAAAACAAAAATCAGGAGTTATATGAAATTCACCTGAAAAGATTTAGTTGAATTAAAAGCTTTATATAAAAAAAACTATATATTATATCTTAAAATCTCTTAAGATAAAACATGTATTATTATAATTTGAGATTTATTTTAAATATGTTTATTTGTGATGTAGTAATTAAAAATATATAAAAAGAACAAATGCTAATTAATTTGTATACTAATCTCTATTTCAAATAATCTTAATTTTAATAATGCGCTCCCTGCTAACATGTTGGTTGTTATGATTTTATTTTATTTTATTTTTTCAGCCTGCAATGCTTCGTGGCATCCTTGGATCCAAGTTTTTTTGTGGCTGGGCGGAATTCGTGAAAGTTTCAGTGGAGCTTCCCACTCCATTATCCTTCGAGCGGACGGGCAAGCAGACAAAGCTTAGTTTTCTTATAATAATGTCACCATTGCTTTGAAGGTTGTTGTGCACGTCGTGGAGGGTCCAATGCCGAACCCACTAGGCATTAGTCATGCCCTCGGCTATAGTCAACTTCAACAGTGCATGCTTTCATGGCATCTTGTCTTCCATCAGAGACGGCTAGGAGAAACCGAGTAGCAGTTACAACTTGATTTTCCAGTTGAACTCGGGAACATATGTTCAGGAGGTTGCCTCCTGCTGTTCTAGATAATGTAATGAGAGATGAAGAAGTTTGATTGTACTATTATATTGTAAGCCACCTTGTTCTATTTCCTTGAAACTACTCAATCTGAATATTTTATTGGATATAATCATATTTTGACGTCTTGAGAACAAGTCCAGAGGTCGGGCAGAAGCTAGGAATAGTTTTGTATCTTCTGCAGAGAAGGTTTGAAATGTCCAGCAAGAAATCTTATTAGTATAAATTTATAAAATAAATAAATTGACCTCAGAATAGTTTAATGGAAACCAATACAAGTTGAAAAATGCCGGAACTTTCCTCCAAACTTTGAGCTTTATCTTCTTTCTCTTTTTTTTTCAGGTTTCTTCCTATCTAAGAAATTACTAGGGGGATTTTAAAGTCTGAATAAAATTATTATGTGAATTGTGTTTAGAATCTGCTGAAATTCTCCGAAGAAATACATGGAAACAGAATTAAGGCTCATCGGAGACCAAATACAGGAAAATGCAGGAACCTCTGACGATCATGTCACTAGCATCACGGAGGCAGACAGGCAATGGCTAAAATCAGTGGAAACAAAGACTAAGCTATTGCCAAAATTGTTAAACAATTCAGCCGGCAAGAGCTCTTGTTGCATCTTTAGAGTGCCTCAAAGCCTCTTCGAGATTAACAAGATGGCCTATCAGCCCCATATTGTCTCCATTGGTCCTTACCACCATGGCAAAGTGCATCTCAAGATGATCGAAGAACACAAATGGCGGTTTCTTGGTGGTGTTCTTGCTCGAACACAGCAACATGGTATTGGAATCAACGACTTCTTCAAAACCATAGCACCGATTGAGGAGAAGATAAGAGATTGTTACTCTGAGACTATTGAATGTAGCAGACAAGAATTCATTGAGATGATGGTGCTCGATGGATGTTTCATTATTGAGCTCTTCTGCATCGTTGGACGGATAGTGCAAACAGATATTGATGACCCTATATTCAATATGACACGGATGTTTTTCTTTATCATGCGTGATCTTCTCAGGTTAGAGAATCAAATTCCCTTCTTTGTTCTTGAAACACTGTTCGAGACCTCAATCTTATCTTCAAGAAAACAAAATGTTTCATCCCTTGCGGAACTAGCCTTGGAATTCTTTGATTATGCTGCTCAAAGACCTCCTGAAGTCCTAACAAGGTATAAAGACATTAGGGGGAAGCATTTACTAGATTTGTTTCGCTCGACTATCATCCCTTCATCCCAAGAAGTGCCTAGAAAGATCAGTCCATTCCTTCAATTGATTCAATCTGCCAAGAAGCTCCATCAATCTGGAATAAAGTTCAAGCCAAGGGAGACTGACAGCTTCTTGGACATCGAATTCAGCAATGGAGTCCTTGAAATCCCACTTTTAACAGTAGATGATTTCACCACGTCTGTCATACTCAATTGTGTTGCATTTGAACAATGCTATAACCATTGCTCAAACCACATTACAAGTTATGTTACCTTCATGGGCTGCCTCATCAACGCCCCTAGTGATGCGGGGTTTTTATGTGATTACAAAATAGTTGAGAATTACTTCGGAACCGACGAGGAAGTTTCTCGTTTCTTTAATAATGTTGGCAAGGATGTTACTTTTGATATTCAGAGGAGTTACCTGTCAAAAGTGTTTGAGGATGTCAACGAGCACTACAGCAACAATTGGCATGTTAGATGGGCTGGGTTCATGCATACTTATTTTGACACCCCATGGTCCTTCATATCAGCTTTAGCTGCAATTGTTCTACTCATCCTCACTATGATACAGGCCTTCTTTGCTTTCTATGGATATTTCCGTCCTCCTAAACAATAATTACATCCTGCTGTTCTATCTTGCAAATTGTATAATTGGAATGCACTGAAGGATGAAAAACCATTCTCCTTGCAACTCTTTGCTGTTTTACCAAAACTCTGTTGTCTGCAGTCCCAAGTAATGATAGTTTTCGTGAAGCTTGATGACAGTTGTACATTAGGCTTTTGCTTGCTCAGAATCATTTTTCTGCGCCTAATTTGACGAAGGAAAAGGCAGCCAACGGATGAAGACTAGGTAACTTTGTTGCAATGAGTGCTCAAAAAATTGTTGTTGTTCAATGATTATTTTGAAAATCTCATATTGATTAATGGAGAAGTCAATATAATTATCTTTGTTTGGTTAATTGTATTAAGTTTGACAAAATAAATTTAGTGTTAGAACCATATCATCTCTAATTTGAATTTAAAATTCTTAACTCCTTTGAAAATTAATTAATATTTTATTACCATAAGATTATTAATTTTTCATCACACAAATTAATTCAAACATACGTATATATTACATCCAATAAAATGTTTATAAAGTCGTTTTTCAATTAAAAATGAGGAAAAAAGAATAAAGGATCAAGATCTATAAATGAAAAAAAAAAAGATTGTTGAATATATAATTAAAACATTGATTTTGTAAAAATATCATGCTTATTATTATTATTATTTAAAAAAAAAAAGCGCTCGGTTGAATGACAATAGTGTGTATATAAATACTAAATAGCTATCATTAAACTCCTATGCCAAAATAAACTTTTGAAAAATTTACGAGCCCTTTAAATTTATTTCTCAAACTTCTTTTTGTCAAATATCTTAGCAAAAAATCTTAACATGAAATCTTACTTGATTTGAACAAAAATAATCATCAAAAGATGTTTTAAGAAGAATTTTTGTTTAAAGTTTTGGCTTAAAAATTCTCTATTATCATACTTTATTTAAAAAAAATCCAAGAAAATTAAAGAATTAATTCATACTTAGACATTATAAAAATGGTTGATATAACATATCCCACGTAATGTTAAAAACTAACGTTCTCATGTTCTTAGATTCTTAAGATTATGAATCTCAAGAGTGTACATTTTTCACTCTCAGAGTTTGTATTGTGGAATAAAAAATCTCCTACCATGGAGTTTTAAACATGATCATGCTTTGTTTTTTGAAACCACAACTTTACCGGCTGTATTTGGGGTTGTGTTTATACTATAATTCAATAAAATTTGAACTCTGATTTTGCTTAAAATTATTATTATTATTATTATTATATATATATATAAATTATTTTAATCTCTTGATATAAAAAATAATTTCAATAAAACTAAAAAAAAATCTATAGTTTACTTTCGGATAATATTAGTGATGCAAGGAATGACAATGTAAAATGCTTTGTAGGATGTTAGATTTGTGGGTTTGAACTTTGAAGAAGGTTTGTACAATAAACCGATGAAGAAAGCTTTATATATAAAGTGTCAAGTCATCGAGGCATTCAACAAATGCCTACCGCTGGAACGTTTTATTGTTTTGTGAAGGAGTGCTTGCTTTCAACTAGTATTGGTTTGGCAACAAGTAAGCCAGTCCGCCTGAACTTGGAGCGAAGGCAGGCGAGTGATACCTCGACATTATCCTTTTCAAGCAAATCAATGATGTATTCTGCCCTGCTTTTCTATAGAACCTATTCCTTTGTAATTCCTTCATTTATAGCTGTGTTTTTCATCAGCATTTTGAACATATTTAACTTGCAGCGAGCGTTAAGATTGGAAACTTTCTAATGAAAGCACTTGGGACATGCAAAGTTACTGGAGCAAGTATGGTGCGTAAAAATATTGAGACGTTGCGAGAAACTAAGATTAGAACTCCAGATTGTTCTAGGAAAATCAGAATATAATTGATGATGTCAATTCTTATGATGAAACAAGAACTGTTATTAGCAAAACTGTTTACTTACATAATACATTTGAACACTAAAGAACCCAAAATTCTTACAAACACATGATATTCAATGGGCATTCTCTCATTCACTTAACCAGAGATTTCAATAGCCTTGACACCGTCACCAGGTTTCTTGAGCTCCTTTTTAGGCACAGTCACAGTAAGAACTCCGTTTTCCATAGAAGCCTTGGCCTGATCCATTTTCGCATCCTCGGGGAGCCTAAACCTCCTCAAGAACTTGCCACTGCTTCGCTCCACCCTATGCCATGTATCGTTCTTGTCTTCCTTCTCTACATTCCTTTCTCCGCTAATTTGAAGCACCCTGTCATCCTCAACTTCGACCTTCACTTCCTCTTTTTTAAGCCCTGGAAGATCTGCCTTGAAGACATGGGCTTCTGGTGTCTCTTTCCAATCCACACGGGTGTTTACAATAGCTGAATTTTCACGAGAAAGGAGAGAATTTGAGGTGGAAGTGAAAGGAGAAAAGACCTTGAACGGATCCCAAATGTCAAAAGAAGAGAATGGATCGAAAATGCTACTGCCTCGGTGGTTGTCAAAGAAGCTTGGAATCATTTCCATCTTTTCCAGAAAATCTTGTAGCTAGATGGGTTGCTGTTAATCACCTGACTGGTTCCTTGTTCTTGATTTCTCGATGTCTTGCGAGAGGCGACACGGATTGGTATTTATAATAAGTAAACGAGCCATCTGGTACATTCTGGACGGTCGACTTGGACCCTGTTTCTGGAACATTCTGGGTCCACACCCAGATTTTAATTTGAGAAATTGAGGAACTTACTCGAAAGTTCCTGTTTCTTTGTGGCTGTAGATTTAAAATGAGGGCCGATTGGGCTGGAATATATAATGGGCCTAAGCCTTGGTTTCGTGTTTTGCTTTTGGGCTTTGTAATGTTTGATTTCCCTTTTTATACAACAGATGATTTTTCTTTTGTATCAGTTTAATATGGATTCCGTTTTAAGATCCCAGTAAAAAATTTCATTAAGTTGTTTATGGGTTGGGAAAGCTCTTGGTGAAGACAACCCATGGATCATTGTAAATAAAATTCAATAGTAACTTTGAAAAGCTTAAAAAATTGTAAAAATAATTTCATTAAGTTGTTTATGGGCCTAAGCCTTAGTTTCGTATTTTTTTCATATTTTTTAATATATTAATATTAAAAATAAATTTTAAAAAATAAAAACTATATAATTCTAATATATTTCCAAACAAAAACTATTTAAAAAAGCAACTTCTACTTCTATTTTATACCACACCTGAAATATGTGAGTCTATTTGAAAGTATGGTTGCGGATGCTTTTCAAAGTGTTTCTTACTCAAAAATATATCAAAATAATATTTTTTTTATTTTTTAAAAATTATTTTTGATATGAATGCATCAAAGTGATTTAAAAACACTAAAAAATATTAATTTGAAGTAAATAAAAAAATATAAAAAATTTAATTTATTTTTAAAATACTTTTGAAATGAAAAAAAAATTATGTATCTCATTTTGAAATTATTGACCATTAATTTACAATGTATATGGTATCGTTTTCAGCTCATTCACTTAAGAAATTATGGGTCACCTTCAACTCTAATTTCCAAAAGAAAATAACAAAACTAAACAGCCAAGAAAGATGGGACGATGCATTTTGGCACAGGGCCAAAAGCCAAACTACTCGCCTTCCTAGGAATTACTTGCACGCACCCACTTCTTCCTATCCTACAGCCTTCTTGCGCATGAGCTCAATTCTCTGGAAAAAATATTTCAAATTCCGGTTGCACATACCATCTTAACACAGACAGACTTCAATGGCAACATTAGGGTGCAATGACACTGATGCGAAGAAAACTGAAGTCGAAAGCTTGCAGGTTCTTAGACCTGTTGGTTCCCAAGGCGGAGGAACTGAAGGACTTCCTTATCTGTACCATCGACCAATGCACAAAGGTCTAGCAAAGGCAGATGATGATTATGTCACCGAGGCATTCAAACAACTTCCTATGCCAGATCAAGAGAAACTTATAGAAGAACTTTCTAGCCAGCTTCATCAAGATGTTATGGTTGAAAAGTTGTTCGACGAGAGTGAAGAAGCTTATAGACTAAGATGTTTCGCAGAGCTGCATATGAAGCTTCCATCGGATAGCCGCCAAGGTTTCAATAACGAATTTCGCCGGAGATACTATTCAATCAGAGGTTCTTCTTTACAGTCCCTACATTGATGCTTGGTGTTTGGTTATTGTTACCAAAGTCAAAGCCCAAAATCATTTTATTTTTTTTGGAAATTGATTATTAGCTCCAATTAGCAACAGAGAATAACAATCCAGAATTTTTAAAATCAATTATGCACTAGTATCGTTTTAATTAAATAATGCTTTTTTTAATGTTAAAAACACTTAAGAATTAACAATATTTAATAATTTTCTCCAACTGCAGATTCATAAACTTACAAATCGAGGTGTTTTGCAGGGTTGCCATTGAAGCTTCCCTTTAATAGCTACAATAGATTCGAGAATAATTACAATCAGTGTTATCCTTGCAATACTATAGGCACACAAGTTTCTGGGATATGTGAAGGATTTGGTCAGCAGATCGTTCAACAGATTTTTGAAGGTATAGTCGGTGGAAGTGAAGAGTCTTCTTTAACACTGGAGTTCTTCAAGGTGAAAACCCTGGATTTGCGAGGAGCAAACGAAGTGGGAACCGGTACGACTTCTACAACCACTCGGTAAAAATAGCAGGCTATGGAAGGACGTTACAAATTTGATCGTGGCAATCAAATAGATATGGTAGCTTTGGTGAGAATCCGAAACTGTACTTTTGATGTTTCTCCTGAGGTCTTTTGTTGCTCTTATGAAGCCTTCAGGATGATTTTGATTCTATCTGTATGAAGTAATACCTATGAACTACTAATTATTGTAAGACGTGATATATTTATTGTAACACAGGATGAGATTTTAATGCTATGATAAATTTGTGATTATAGCGTTGGCTTGATGGGGTTTGGATTTGCAGTTAAGAGAGCCTTCCTCTGTCGCCAGAATTAATGATCTTTCAGAGGCACTCTATGTTGAAGTTCAAGGCGATAAAGAAAGTATAAAAATATATTGTAAAGAAACTTCACAGGATTGTTGAAAGAAGTTCTCTGATTTTGAGGGTTATATTATTATCTGAAAGCCGAAATTTAAACTCGTGACAGGTAGTTAAAACTCTGATAGTATAGGACTAATTCCTACGAAGACAAGATGCCCAGATGGTGTCTTTAATTTGAAACCAGGCCAAAACTCAAGGTACTAAACCTAGTACAGGACTCAAACTCACCACAATACTTGGCATACAATGATATTTTGCAGACAAACGAGGCCGGCATTTGTCTTCCTTAAGGCGTTCTCTCGTGATGCATTACAGGAAGAGGACAAAAGACGTGAATGTAAGGTAGAAAAGAAAATACCAACAGCATTATTGCCATAACCTTTTGGGCGAATGGCTAAGAACATATGAGAATCACGAAAACAGTAAACTAACAAAAAGAAAAGGATTAGCAAAACTGTTATGTTACATTCATAATAGATTGAATCCTTTGTGCACACTGACAGTAACAGAGAACTTCCAACCACTTATAAAAACACAAAAGACGAACAATTCTTACAAACACATAATATCCAATAGGCATTCTCTCATTCAGTTAACTAGAGATGTCAATCGCCTTGACTTCAGGTTTCTTGACTTTCTCTTTAGGTACAGTGACAGTAAGAACCCCGTTCTCCATTGAAGCCTTGACCTGATCCATTTTCGCATTCTCAGGTAGCCTGAACCTTCTCAAGAACTTGCCACAGCTACGCTCCACACGATGCCATGTATCGTTCTTGTCTTCCTTCTCCACATTCCTCTCTCCGCTGATCTGAAGCACTCTGTCATCTTCGATTTCGATCTTCACTTCCTCTTTTTTTAGCCCCGGAAGATCAGCCTTGAATACATGGGCTTCTGGGGTCTCTTTCCAATCAATGCAGGTGTTGACAAAGGCTGAGTTTTCACGAGAGATGAGTGAATTAGGGGAAGTGAAAAGGAAGTCTTTGAGTGGATCCCAAACGTCGAATGCAGAGACTGGGTCGAAAATGCTGTTGGCTCGTCGGTTGTAAAGGAAGCTTGAAATCGTTGCCATCTTTTACTTCTTTTTTCAGAGAATTAATCTTCGTTTACTTGCTGCTAATGTTTTGATTTCTTCTATTTTTTTGTGCTAGAGGCGGGACAGGTCGAGTATTTATATGTAAAGGAGGCATCTAGTTTCTTCTGGACGATCGAGTAGTACGCTGAACCAGGAAGATTCAGGGTCCAACCAACATCGGATAAGATTGAAGAACTTTCTCGTAAATTCCTGAGTCCTCGGTTGTGAATTGAAAGTGTGTGGATTTGATATTCAATTGGGTTTGACTTTTTAATGGGCGGAGGCCTTTGTTTTCTTATTTTTCTCAAGGCCCAGTCTACTGTTATAATTGTTTTCCTTACCGTATTTTCACTTTAACTCCTTAAGAGATTTTTAGAGCACATTTATTTTTATATTTTAAAATTTTTTAAAATAATTAATTTTTTTTATTTTTTCTTCAAATTAATTTTTTATATGTTTTAAAATTATTTTTATATTTTGATGATAAAAATTATTTTTTAAAAATATATATAATAATATTTTAATATATTTTCAAACGACGAGTTTTTAACAGGGAAGGTCTTGTAAACGAATATAAGACATGAATCATGAAAATAAGAATTTAATGTATAGACATCTGATTGAAAAGTACTTAGATAATAGATATTTCACATCGAAAGTGAACATTAATAGCTAGGGTTTTATAAATAATATTGGTCGCTGACCTGTTGTACGTGATTTGGAGCGTCAGGCTCAAAAGTAAGCTCGCATCACTAAAATAAAACCGTAAAAATAATAAGGCTCAAAGCTAACAATATACGACAAGTTAAATCAGGCTATTATCTTGAATTAAAAATATTATAGGTGGAAAATGTCATTAAATATCAACTTAATGATCCATGAATTTGAAAACAGCTTAATTGAGTGCAAGAAAATAAATAATTTCATCCTCTATTCATGTAAATAAAAATATATATAATGATTGATAATAACGTGTAAAAGTTGATATGATTTTTATTTTTAAATACTATTTTTATTTCTTAAAATTACTTATATCATATCAATTTTAATATGATTGTCAATCAATACATGCATGTTTTGATTTTCATGGATAGAGTATGGGGTAACTAGCTTAAATTACATTCTAGCACTTGAATAGTCAGTGGAGAATGATTACAAGCTTGAATTCCAATG
>Ga0325410_1001779_pt1 | contig 23863 bp, 21 predicted proteins | sample PopdelMetagenome_16_FD_206182 | JGI IMG/M metagenome (GOLD analysis project Ga0325410, IMG submission 206182) | Populus deltoides microbial communities from Bellville, Georgia, United States - Xylem-PdIQD-R3 | ecosystem: Host-associated > Plants > Phyllosphere > Stem > Wood/Secondary xylem...
TTTAAAAATATATTAAAAAAATTAATATTTTATTTTATTTTTAACATCAACAAATAAATTTTTTAAAAAGCACCGATATTTTTTAAATAAAATATACTTTCCAAGTATATCTAAAAACAAAAATTACCACAAAAATTCAAGTGTTCTTTTAGTATAAGATGAGACAATCCTTTTAAAAGACTTGATTTTAGTTTTATTTACTGTGTCTACTTTAAATCAGTTACAGTATTGTAAATAATAATGAAGCACCTGGAATACAATGACCAAGTTTCGGCACAAAATGGAAATGCATGTGGTAGCTAGGACTGGTCAGTACAATTAACCCAGTTATAAAACCTAGAACATGCGTAATGATTAAATAAAGAAAATAAAAATAAAATACATAATGAAATACTCAAAAAACCTCTAGTCACACTCGTGTGAATGCTTTCATATTGACTTTAAATTCATCCTGAAATTAATTATTTAATAATTATTTTAATAACTCTTTAAATTAGATCGACGCAAGTATATGGTGGTATTGTAGATTTTTATTCGTATCAATGTTATCTTAGTATCAGTGAGCATTTGATTTTCCCTTTATATTTTGTTATAAAAATATTATCAAGTGTTCTTCTCTGAATAAAAAGGAAATATCGTAGGCAAATGAAAGGATTATGCTACCTATTATTCTCGGAATACGGTGTCCTGAAACAATGGCCAGATCACCAGCATGAAGAGAGGATGTTTTGAAACTTTAGTTCGGACACAGGCCCCGTCAATTTCTTGCACAGATGCCCGCCCATGATCAGCGGCTGTGGTTTCTTTCCAGATTCTGCTGGTCACTTCCTTCGCACGTGCCAAACTACTTGCTCTCGGAAACACACGGTAGTATTGTTTATATATATTTTTTGATTTTTTTTTTTTATATTTTTTTTCCTCTCGAAATCCCATTCCGTCTGCTACAGTACAATATTCTCTTTCCGAGATGAATATATAACTGGAAGGAAGTAACCAAGAATGGGAAAGGAAAAATACATACACCGACGGGGGGTGGGCTGACAGCTAGAAGATTTTCCTGGGCCCACAGCTTTGTAGAAAAGTCATAGCCGTTACGGTGCCTCGTGATTCAAAGCGTACCGAGCTTTCCCTTTCTAACGAATCCTATGATACAGGATCTGGCGGTCAGGATTTGTTTTTAGCTAATCATCGTAATGATTTTACTTGTTTTCTTGGCTTACAACAGACACGCTAATCCTCGCTTTATGTAATTAATTTTTTTCTTTTAATTTGAGAAAACTTTACCTTCTCAAAAAGCATATTTTATGGGCTCAGGCAAGAAAGTAAAACCTTAACTGTTCCAGGCTCTTATAAGAGGTGCACGTCCTAACTCGAACTCGAGACCTGCTGTGCAGATCTCAAACCCTTTGCCATCACGCTACACTTTTTGGGAACTTTTTGTAATTAAAGTATTATATAAAAGATAAAAATAATTACATGATTTTAATTTTTAATCTATGTATCAAAAAATATTAATTTAAATAAAAAAATTAACTGGTTAAAATATTAATTTTTAATTCTCGCATAAAATGACTGTGATGTTTCCTTAATGCTTTAGTGACTTCACTAGTTAAATAGCATGATTTCGTGATTTTACAAAAATATCTTAAATCAATCTTGGTTTCGATCTGAATTTGCTGGAGATACATTTTAATTAAATGTATGTATGTGAAATTAAAGTGTAATATTTATGTGATTAGCCTACTCGTAAACCTATTCTTAAGAGTTAATCTTAATTTACTCTCACGGGGTTCGAGGCAAATGCAAATCATTTATAATTAAAAACATAAATAAATAAAATAATATATACACCAAGCTGAAAATTACATGCAGAGATAAAGTTTAAACCACGGAACCCATTAATAAATTAGTAAATAAATATTCTATTCTATCACGGGTCAAGCACTCATGACATTTGATTGTCAATATTAATCAGTTTTATTAAATATATTGTTACATTATTGGCTGATGATTATACCATCATAGAGATATAAAAGCTTAGAAGTCGGTTTTCTTTTAACACCAAGCATTGTTTTTTAATATAAATAATGTACGTGGTATCATTATTTTTTTTTAACAAGAGTAGAATATCTAATCTCATTTAATTATTTTAAAATATTTTTTTATTTGATCAAATTTTAAAAATACAAGAACAAGAAAAATTTTATTTTTTACTTTAAATAACCTAAAAGAGAATATTGATAATCGTTTAAGATTTTAAAGAATACAATAAAACAATAAAAACCCAATTAAAAAAGAGAAAAACAACTCAAATTTGGATTCGTCTCAATCTAAATTGAAATTATCTTTATTTTTTAAAAAAATGATTAAATGTCAAAGTTACCGATAGATTCTATCAATTTAATGGTTCATAAATTTATTTATTATTTTGTATTAGTAAAACCAGAAAAAAAAAAAATCTCGTGGCCACTAAAATGTAAAAGGAAAATGTTAAAATCTCGCTCACATGGATTAGTCTTTGCATATAATTTATTTTTTGTGACGGCAGATGGTGCGACGAGAGGGGCTAATGACGTACATTGGAGGGACGAAACATTTTGTATCCTAAAGACGTGGGTGGCACGAGGGCATTGAATTGCAAACGTGTGGGGTCCACATGACTTCATGGGTAATAATAATAATAATAATAATAATAATAATTCATTTGTTTTGACCAAACCATATCTCTCTCATCGAGTGGGCTTGATATTTGCTTGAGATTAGTCAGATTTTCAATACGTCAATTTAAAGGTCAATAAAAAAAGGAAGCGCTACCACCTAGGGTTGGGTCTAGTGGCAAGGAGCAAGCTAGCCCTCCTCCGGAACGAATATGATTTGAATCCTTGATACTAGTGGAACGTGTTTTAAAATCCTCATGAATATGTTTGTGTTTTCAATGCGTGTTTTAAAAATATTTGATTTTTTTTTATTTTTTGCTTTTAAATATTTGAGGAACATGTTTTTAATGTTCCAAACTACATTTCATTGTAAGATTATTTTCGTTTGCGTACAAAGTTTTTTTTCCCCATCCTTTTCGATTTTGTTGTTTTTTAGTTCCTAAAGAATCAGAGAAGACGACACGTGAATTATAGAGAGAAGTTATCATTAAGAAAAGGGGTTAGTGCTAATCAACCTTTTCGTTATTAAAATGAGAACTTAATTTTAATCGACAATTTTAAATCTCGATTTGTCCAGAGATCAGTTCACATGTTTTGTACAGCCCAACATAGAGAGAGTAACTTTTTCTATTACATAACTCTTTTTTTTTTTTTTTTGTGAGCACGTCCATATGCAAGTAAAGTAGTCCATGCAGATCCCCCAAACATTGATGTCAAGCAACTATATAAATACAGGTATATTAATCTATTTATTAATTTTTCAGGTTCAATATAATTTCTTTAATTGTATATAAATCTTTGTGTGCACAGGTACGTGCATGGTAAAAGAACCCATAAAGACTTACCAAACAAAGATATCTTCACAACAAAATATAATCATGTCTTCGATCGGCGCCTTCCTGGTTTATATGGCGTGAGCTCCTTCATTGCCAATTCAGTAACCCAAATCTCCTGTTCAGTTTCCAGATGGGTGTGAAACCAGCAAGGCCAAATCCATCAAGTGATGGATCCTTAAAATCTTCAAACTTGTAATGGAGAAAAAAGAACTAGTCAAAAAGAAGAAGAAGAAGAAGAAGAAGTATGAGTTACTCAAGTGGTGATGATGGTACTATTGAAGAGAGAGAGAGAGAGAGAGAGAGAGAGAGCATGAGAGCATTTTCAGAATTGGTCCACCACCACTACCCATGACAAAAACCGGCATAGGCACTCCTTTTTTCCTCTTTACACCTTTCCAATTTATTATGTGATATTGACATAGTTGGGAAGCACTTGGTATGAGACTTTGGTGGAGGATGGGTTTTGCTGGCTTCGTATTTCTTTCTCATTCGTTATCCCATCCTATTTAGGTAGAGCATGTTTTTGGGCTTCGGTAGAGTCCCCATTTGCTTGGTCAAACATTTATACTCGGAAATGCCTCTTCAAAGTCTACGTATATCTAGTTAGGCATTCGGATTGAACAAGACTTTAGATCTCAATAATACTTGTTTGGTTACTCGGAGATTAGATAGGGACTCGAAAAAGGAGTTTTTGATGGCACACAATCGATTGACCACGGTGCTGCAGCAGTGATTTGTGGGGTCTTAGCACATCTTTGATTTTCTTTTTTAAGAGAGGGAAGGGAAATGTCAATTTGTCATGAGATTGGCACAAAGGAAATGTTTCACATAGATAGATGCCTTTGCTATCAAAGAAGATAACCATCCATAAGCAACTTAACCACCCACCAAACGTACTTCATCAATCAATGTCCTCTCTCTTTCAATCCGTTGTCATGAGATAAACTGACAGGGGGAGCACTTTATAGTGGGAGGTATGCATCCCACTAGAAAAAATGGAGGCACCTCATCACCACACATAGAGGCAGTGCCAGGTGTCACAATCGCTACCTCCACTTTTTTTCTCCCGTTTGTGTGCGCCATTCATGAACGAGGCAGTGAAGGTAGAGGCTGTGCTTGCAAACAATTAGAGGCCTTCATTTGTGTCGCCGCCATCATTATAGGCTATCGTGGCCTTTCTTGTGTTAAGACATTCCATATGCACAAAACAACGGCTGAAAATTGGCAATTGCAGTGAATGTTTATGGCAGTCTTCTTGTATGGAAGCCACTTGGAACTTCGAAATGGAACGAACGAGCACTCTATACTCCGAGAACTTTACAAGATAGAAACCTGAGATTCTACCATTACAAAAATCAGCCGAGGCCGAATTACACGACGTGATGGCCGTCCTTCACTCCTAGTTAATAATTAAACACCTCCGGTTTGCAGGCTTAACGAGATGGAATAAAATACTTTAGGGTCTTAGTTTGTTTCCTTGTTTTCTCCCTACCCAACGATTACACGACGCGATGTCAATCCTTCAGTCCTCGAACGTTGTAACATGAAAACATAATCCTTCTTTCCTTTTATCAATTTTTTTTTTTTTTTTGACATTACTCCTCTGTATTTCCTCTTGAAACCTCATATTCAGAAATCTCAACTTTAAACACAAAAAGAAATCAACTCGAAACTGACTTAGAACTTGGAAAACAGACATGCATTGTAAAACAAGATTACGAGCATAACGACTTGGAGATAAAAAAAAATAAAAAAAAAAATCACCCCTAAAGTGCCATTTTCATCCCTAAGAGAATCATTTACAAGGACACAACGGACAGCATAATCCTTCTCTGAATCATCAAAACAAAACTGTGAATCTAATATGTAAAATGACAGTTGAAAATAAAAATCGACCCGCATCTTACCAACTATGTGTCAATAAAATATACAAGCAAAATGGAAAAGAAAAAAATTCAAAGAAAACTCTACTGTACCGGATTCCTGACCAAGCTGAGCTGAATAGACGGGGGATTAAAGTTTATTTCCAAACTGCTCAACAACTTGGTCTCAGAGCCACAAGCGATCCAGTTAGAGGTGACTGTTGCCCACCAGAGAAAGTGCTCCGTGCGAAGTATCCACCATTTCATGCAAGACATCCAAGAAATATGGAAAATAATATATACATCAGATGCTTTATCAACTAGAGCTTGTCCACAAGGAACTAAGCCTTGATGCAAGTTTAGCACTCTTGTAGTCCTCTCTAAGCTGAATAAACCTGAATTGGCAGGCAATCAAAGTTCAGTCGTCAGAGAAATAAATAAAAAATAAAAAACCGGAAAGCGGGGGCGGATCCACAATAAAGAAAATCCTTAAATGATAAGACAAAGAACTTTAACCCTAGAGTTTTGACTGAAGCTAGAAAGATTTTGAGGTATCTCTAAACCACATCCATTGTGTGGGATATGGATTCATAATTCTTTAAAAAAACAAACACTTGATGTTCCATGCAGTCCTAAAGAGTGAATTCTTTGCTTTATGAAGAACAGAAAGGAAAAGATTTTTGTAGCCAAGTCAACTAGTTTAAAATTAAAACCTACTTTTAGTTGTCTTAAATGTTGTATCCACTGTATCAGACTATCAGTACTAACTGTAAAGCAATTCAAGTCAATTCTATAAAAATATACACGATACCTTTGTGCATCTTTGCGTATACTGGGGGTACCCTCAAACAAAGTGGAAAGGCTTTCAGGAGCAACAATGAAGACATTGGCCATTCTGGAGACAAAAATTTCCCTCAGTAAAATTAGATAAGGAATTCTATATCAGTACTGAAATCTTGTCAATGTCTTGCAACTTACATGCCCAACAACTCAAACTTCTCATCAACAGAAGGAGCATTAAAACTACGCACAAATTCTCCATACTCAGTTATATCACGTTTCAACCGCAATCCTCCACTGCAGAGGAGAACCAAAAATAGAACAATTACGCAAAATAACTTGTTGGTGCCATACACAACAAATATTCGAACTCAGAAACTAAGAGATAAATCCAAACAGAAATCACAAGATTAGTGCACAGTTGACGCAATAGATAGGTTAATCAACTTTGGAAGAGAATCAACAAAACTGAATTATTGAAGTAATTAAACTGGCAAATTCAAACAAAGAAAAGCACATATAGAGCATCTAGAAGAATCACTCCCAACTTCCAGAATCCCACTAGAACATGGGCCACTGCAAACTCTCAACCACCAAAACATGATCCTCAAATGCAGGGGAAACCCAATCATGAATTATGAGCAACTTCTATGCTCATGAGAAAGCTCCAAAACCAAGTAAAGACAACATAAATTCCAGATCCAGCGTTTCCCCTTTTCCGGATGTTATCATATGTCATGAAAGGTTAAAATGCTTTCTTCAAAGATCTCAACATTTCTTTATTAGATAAGAAACTCACATACTCTTAATGGACTGCAAATAATTCCAACCCTGTCACATGCAGTCACCAATTGAAACATGCTTCTATTTACAAATAACACCAACCATAACTATAAATGCCAACCAAAGTTTCACCAAACTACTGAGTATAAATGTCAGGTAATTTCATGCATGAAGCATCTGGGCAAGGCAAATTACCTGGGATTAAAAGTGAATTTCTGCCAATGATTAAGCAGCCCCTTGTGCAAGCGAATCCCCTGATATAATAAATGTGTCCATGTTAAGTGTTAAGTTTCTCCATAAGCACTCTTTCTTCAAAATACTAAAATGTTCCCTTCAGTTATGTATAAACTGAAAAGAGAAAAAAAGTGTCTGCATGTAAATCACTATCCCACGCTACCTCCCTTCCCCAAGCAAGAGCACAGACTATGTCAGTTTACCACTGCATTAAGTTAAATTACAGGTGTCTCAGATCATATTTCTGGAAATCATAATGATCTCCCTTGTCACGGTATATTCCAGGAATGCTTCTAGTATGGGAGAGAAGAGGTTGAATTTGATCCAAATGCCAAGAATGATGGTGTAAGAGATAAGCTTTTCAGTTGAGTCATGTCTTAGAAATGGCACTGGTTATAATCTTGGGAATGCGTGTCAGTTTGATGGAATTATGATTTGTTTAAAAAAAGTTCATCATCAGCTATAGCCTTGCCAAAGCAGTGTCCTCAAAGAGCTGAAAGAGTTCACCTGATAGTTTGAACTAGCTACAACACTTCGCCACAGGTTATAGATTTTTCAAACTCGCAAATTTTTCAAACTAGAATAATAAAATCATAAAAGAAAATGAGAAAAAAGGATCCCGGACTGCATGAACTTTCCAAACTCGTTACCCATGTCATTAGATCAAAAGCACAACAATAAAGAAACTATGAAGCTCATTCCCCAACAAATCAAACACGGAAGGATAAAACTTGAAAAAAAATCAATTACACAAAATTATGATTAAAAGAATGAGGGTTAAAATCGAAATAAAAAATAAATTATAAGGCATCAAAAAAATTTTAATGGGAGAGTTAAATGGAAAAGAAAAAAACTTTAACAAAAGGAAAAAAAAATCAAAAGAATGAGAGCTAAATTGAAAACATAAAAAACTTTTATAAAAAGGACCAAGGAAGAAAATAAGCAATCAAAAACATAGGGACTGAAATTGAAAAATCTAAAGAAAAGAGGACAAGCGTGCACTTTCTCTGGAAGAGAAGAAAAAAGAAGAAAAGAACAACCGCCAGCGAAAAACCACTCACCATCCGCTTCCACGCGCTACCTCATAAGGAAGAGGACACAGTGGAGCTTTTAAGGACACGACAAAAGAATATGTTTGACAACATATGACGTCGCACGTCCCACCCAAAGAGTGGGTACGCCACCCATGCGTTGGTGCGCCTTCATCACGCGCCAACAACCTTTTCAAATAAAAAAAATATTTTCCCAAATAAAAAATACCAAAATTCCCTCCATGAACCTAAGAATTACTAAAAAACCATCGTGAAAGGACATAAATGCCCCCAGACTCATGCCTTGATTTTTGTCTTTTCTAGGGGTAAAAACATTTTTATTGTACTCTAACAAGTGAAAAACCAAAAAACCTCTTGGTCAACAACTCTATTTTTTTTTACCTAAGAGGTAAATAAGTATTTTGACATTTTTAAAGTTTTTGAAAAGACTAAATAACATTTGGTCAATAGTTCTAGATTTTGTTGACTTTAGGGGTAAAAACGTATTTTTACTGTGCAAAAAAATTGAAAAAGACTAACTACCCCCGAACTCTTCTAATGTCCACTGGACCTTTGGAAAAGACTAATCTACCCTCATAACAAAGCCTCTCATTTTTCCCACCCAAGGGTAAAATGGTAATTTCACTTTAGCAATCCACTGTAAACTGTGTTTTTAGTTACAATGAAACCCCTACACCATATATAAGGTTTATTTTGATATAAATGTACACCTATTTTCACTTAAAGCTCAGAGGCAATGATTGTTACTTTTGCCAAAAGGAAAAGAATAAAGATCAGTGAGAACAAAATCATTGAAGCACTAATAGTAAATGGAATGCTCAAAACAGTCTTGTTAAAGCAATATCCCCTCCAATGCACCAAGACACTCGTGTCTGAAATAATAAAAAGACAACCTGAAAGCACACATGCCATTCTTTCTTCAACAATGCACATAAAACTCCTTTATTTGCAGATGCATGAGCAGTCATGACTGATAAGTGAAGGGCAAACTGGACAAACAATTGCAAACAGAAGAGTCAAAAGAATCCCAGAGATAGACTAACCAATTCAGTCAGGAATGCTTGCTTGTTAAGACCTTCCAATGCAGTGAATGCAGCCTCGAGCACACGTGCAAGATATGCCACAACCCTGGTCAAGAGAAAAAAAGCAGCTACTATTAATAATGACTGAAATAATGTATTCTTTTGATTAGAGATATGCTATTTGAAGCAGAAACATGACAGAAAAGAAATGAATTGATTCGACTGTCATATGCCGCGTTTGTTTTGCAACTGCTTTTGCGTTAGCGGTGCAACAAACGCAGTAAAGTGTTTTGTAACAAACCAAACTGCGTTTTGTACTGCGAGGCCCACTAAAAAATTGAGTTTGAAACACAGTTTTTGTGAAGCAATTTTTACATGTTTTTTTAACTGAGTTTCATAAAACCCTATTTGTTTTTGTGTTTCAAAAGCGCTTTTGAAAAAATTTAATTTTTTTTTTTTTACTTCAAATTAATATTTTTTTTATGTTTTCAGATCATTTTGATGCGCTGATATCAAAAATATTTTTTTTAAAATAAAAAAAATATATTTTGATGCATTTCCAAGTAAAAAATACTTTGAAAAGCAACCACACTTCCAAACACAATTACCAAACATTTTATATATGTTTTTTGCTACACATAAACCTCAACTATAATTTTTACCAAACACGTATCTAAATCCAACTAACCACACTTAACCATATTTTTTACAACTTATTTTTTTAAAACCACAACTACAAAAGCTACCTCAAAAACAAACACTCATAGATTCATACTATTAGTAGGTGTATGACTGAACTTGGTTTGAGGCTTGGGACCTTGGGGAATTAAAATAGTAGGCACTTTGTGTTGTCAAAGAGAAACCCCTACTCACCAAGTGTGACAAGAAAACACAAATGAATAAATTTCTAAGAATCCAAAAAATAAAATGGATTGACTTCGTATCACTTATTTCTCAGAAACCCAACAAACATGCTTTTAGTTCAAAACGCAAGTCCCAAGTATATCGAGCTGAATTTACCTTGTGCAGGCATTTGTTGGACGATGATCAGGAGCCATTCCATCATCAGGTGACCGATAATCTGTTGCCTTTTGTTCAGCTGATAGCAATCGCTCTACCTGTGTAGGAGTTTCCCAAAGAAAATAATACAAATGAGAACTTAAAAAATGAGCAAGGAACAGATTAGCAAGACATGGGATGATGAAAGCATATTCATGAATAGATCAAGTGCATTTCCCTCTGGATATGAAAATATGACTAGAGATAATAGAATGAAGCATTAATGCAACAAATACAAATGACAAAGAATTAAAGACCTGCAAGTTTCCATCAGAATCCATGCATTGCTAAGGTAAAAGACTAGGGGTCAAGAACAAACCTCAGCCATAACAGTTTCAATGCATTGTTGAAGCCCCTTATAAGCTGCAGCCTCTGCACTGGACATGGCTGTTGCCATTTCTTCGCATGAAGCAGCATGTGCGCCATCCACAGGTAGTAAGAGGCGAGATATGGAATTTGCAAAATACTGAAGATGAAAGTTGAAGCCATTTTAAGTTCTCTATATATCACAGGATTCTCCTTTTAGCCAATTTAACAAAAAGTTAAGTAGTGTCAATGCAATCCAACATACTTGCTGCACTATAGCCACACTACTTCCACAACGTTGTACAGCAACCATGAAAGATCTGAAACTGCTCTCACCAGCAGCAGCAGCAGCTTCTGCCTGCATCTCAACATCAATCTCACTTAAGCACACTATTCTGAGTACATGTACATCACCTTTATATGAAACTACATGATAGGTATATCTCATAAAGAAGGGGTAATGATAGAGCAAGCAAAGGTATATGATCAGGTACTTACAGCCGAGGCAGCTGCAGCAGCAACCCTTCTACTAACACTCGTTCCCAGCACAAACCGTTCCCTTAGAGCTGCAGCTTCAGTGAGGCCGTCTCTGGCCCGTTCAAGACCTTCTGTTATATATTGCCCTACCTAGATTTTATTGTTGAAAATTAAAATCTGAGATAACCATGGCATAAATTAACAAAGAACTGGATTTAGTAAGCAACTTACTTGATCTAGCAAGCAAGTGAACACTGCTTTCACATTGGCTGCAAGCGTAGCAGGCTGCAGAAAAGCATGTTTGGAATCAATCAATAAAATACCAGTGAAATATTTGTAGCTTTTATAAATAAAGAAAAATAACACATTCATATTTTCTTTTTCAGAGAGAAGAATAGAAATAAAAGTTCCATCAGACCCGAAATGGCTAATCCTCATTTCATTTCATTTTTTCTAACTCAACATTCTGCTTAAAACATGTATAATTCTTCTAAATTCTAACCATCCATTCTTTTGATTATGTGTTATTTGATACCATTTGATTCATTGTCTTAGACATGGGGCCGGATAACATAAACCATATCAAACTATAAGTGGATGGAAGCCTTAACACCCACAAGAAGGCCAAGACAATCCACAACTGAAGGTGGTAAAGACAATTCCAAGCATCCAAAAGAGACTATTTCAAATGTCATCTGCAAATATACATTTTAATCACATGTCCATTAGAAGATAAAACAAAGGACAATTTGACAATCTTATCCATGTACCAGGACAAATAATCAAAGTAGCTTCGTGTAAATCTATGCATCTTCCAATATAGCTACAATTTCATGAATGTTTGTTAACCTTACTTTACTGGAGGAAAGAAAGAAAAAGGTTCAATCTAACAAGCACACGCTGTCACACAAGACAGGGTGGATCTTTGGGATCTATAAGAAAAAGAATTTCAGACAAGGGCACAGGATTCCCAGATGACTTGACCAAAAAGGAACATTTAATCATTCAAAAATAGAGATAGCTACTGCTTAATTACCCTTTAGATAACTGAAAAAGAGTACTCAAGCATTTTACATTAAATCCCATGATATATAGAACAGCTATACAAGAGCTCTCAGTATTAGACAAGGTATATTTGATCGCAGAATTGAATATTACCAGAGATGAAAACAAAGCACATCTTGATATTGCTTCCTCATTCCACCGCACAAATTCTGTCACAACTGTTACAGATATCTGCTGGTGGGAAGATGCTACAGAAGCCCCTTTTGAGCGCCCAATAGTCCCAGTTGATTCAGAAAGATGCTGGCTCTCAGCACGCAGTTCTTCCATCTGCATATCATGGTACAGTCTATTGTCACCAAAGAAAAATGTGTTCTGGAAATTTGATATATATTAAAAAAAAACACATGAACCTTTGCTTGATATAGCTGTCTAAGAGAGGCCTGCTCATGTTCAGGATATTCATCCTTGTGGGAAGAGAACAGAGACTCTGTGAGGCCTGTATCAACAAAGAAAGTCACTAAGACACAGAAATAAAAGAGGAAAAATTCTGCAAAATGTTGGACAAATGTTACAAGTATTGGTTGATATACACATTCATCAAGTCATGTTAACACTTTTATTCGGGAAATCAGTCACATTGTCAACTATGATTTGCAGTAACATATTTAAATACATCAAATCTCAGTGGCAATCTCTGCTACCAAGAAAAGAGAAATTTTCTGAATTGAAGAAATCCACAAGTTCATTAAACTATGCCCAAACTTTTCATAGAAGCTCGAAAATTTATTTTAATTCATTTCTACACCATTCAAACTCGTATTCTACAATAGAAGGCAAAAAAGACTAAAATTTCCAGAATTTGTCATACACTACTTGGAAGAGCTAATACTATGATTGTAGAAGGTAATGCTAGTTGAAGTTATTATAGAATATCCATATATTTGAAGTAATCAGAGACAGAATCAACAGCTTAGCTCCCAAACAACTGGGAATAAGTCACCAGGAATCATCCAACATGATTATCTCTGTTTTTCTCTTTCTTTTTTCATTTTGGTTGAGCAGGAGTGTGGAGGATGGGGTGGTAGGAATGATCCCACTACCCTGCAGCCCTGGTATTACCTGGGATCACATAGAGAAAAGACTACCCCTTGCAACATGACATCATTAGCTTTCCACAATATTCAAATATAGAGAAAGACAGGCCCAGTTCATCTTTCTTCATCAATTGATGATGCTCTACACTTCCATATTGCTGATGATTACACATCTAATATTCACAAAATTACCAAGAATCAAGAAAGTTAATTAATTACCCTCAACATCTAAGTCACCACATCCCATCGCTCGTAGATCTCTAGCCAGTTCCTGAGTCTTCTCATATGCCACTGCTAGCATTCTAAGATACTGAAGCCTCAAGTCAAACACAAAAAAAAGTTAAGATCTGATTGTTGCTTCAGACTGAAACTAAGGAACTATAAACAGTTTGGACCAAGCAATTCTACATACCAATAAAAGTCCACCTTCTTCCATGGGAGGTAAATTCACAAGAGATGGTTTCACTAACAATTTATCCAAAAGAGCTGTAACTCGCTGCTCTAAAACTCTCTGCACGTGTATGGAAAACATCAAAAATATGAATTCACAACAAAAAAATATCATATGCCTCGTGCAATTTGAATAAGACGGTGTAAAACATGAGGTATGGTAAAAAACAAATCCTGCCCGGATACCTGAACTAAAATTGACATGACATCATTAGGAGAAGGGAATACTGCCATAATAGTAGCAGCTTCTTTACGGACAGTGTCTGCAGGAAAGAATTGAAGATTTTTAACGATCCTTGGAAGAATGTGATCTTTGCTTGAGATGAATGGCTATTTTCCAAACCTGTGATTTCTTTGAACAAGGAAGAAAGTCCACGAGCAACATTGCTTGGACTAGCATGAGAACCCTGATCACCAAGAACCAATCTAGTGTCTGCATTCATGACTTCCACATCAATGAACATTGGACGTGTTGCCACGTAATGTTGCATGGCACTTGTGCCCCTGTTGAACTGTAATGCAAAAGGAAACCCAAGAGTTAAACAGGAAAAAGAAAACAGAAAAGAAAACATTTCAACAGATTTGCAAGATCCCCTTATAAATGGAAGATCCATCTTATTTCAAACAAGGATGAAAAAGAATCAAAAGGAAACAAAAATAACTAAAATTTATGGCTTAAACAATCTCCCTCCCGTTTTTTCATCAAAAAGGGCAGAAAGGAATAGCAAATTTGTTGGCATTCTGGACCAATTCCTGCAAGTCTGGAGGACTTTTCTGCTTATTTTCCAATCATCACTTATTCTGATGCAATTTGGACTTGAAGACTTCAGTTCAAAGAGGAAAGTAGGAAAGATTATGTCAAATCAGTCAGTTCAACCCCATATGGTAAACAATAGGACTCCCCCACACCCAGTATAATGTAGACATGTTCAGGCGATCCCCAGTCAAGGTGTTTGGCAACAAAAGTATCCTTTCCGGTCACATGTTACAAAAAATTCACCTGAGATAAAATTTTAGCACATTCTGCCATGGTCGATAATTCTCTTTTCTGTGATGCTGCATCAAACCGAGCCAACAATCTATTCTCCAGTTCTGCATGAAAAATATTAAGAGGAAAAAATCATCACTGCAACGTTATGATAAACAAAAGAAACAAATCCACCAATCATGAACACCTTTACAATTCACTTATGTTTATTTTTATTTTATTTTATTTTATTTTGGGAGGGGAATGGGCATGAGGGATGGGCTACGACCTTCCATGACCACATGGCTTTAATGCCTACTGGTAATCAACAGGCTAAAAAAGACAACAGTATCACAAAATTCTCAGAATTCTGAACAAGGAAATCTCCAGACAATGAATGCATGGTGATAATTGCTTTTATCAAAATATCCTTTGAAACCCAACATTCAAAATTTGGATTCAAAGGAGATGCATAAAAGCCAGTAATGATTTTTCTTCGAAGCATCATGATCTGCATAGCTTTTCTTCCTGCTTTGCTAATATGGAAATGAGTTTTTTTAGGGTAAAAGAAGAAAGTATTATTAGAAGAAAGGAATTGCATGGTAAAAATTGTAGAAAGAAACATCTTTTGAAAAGGCAAGTAGACAACCATCTAAATCAAAATAACATAGCGCTCCAATCCATTTATTGGGAAGTGCCCCTAAAGAATCCTGCTGACGTGAGAATTCAAAGCCCAGAAGACTATCCTATATTCCACAACAACCGACTCTCTGTGAAGTGATGAGAGAAAAACCCTTCACTCCTCTCCATCAAAATGCACATACAGCATATCTCCATAAAGAACTAAAAATTTTCTCCATAAAAACTCCCAGAAGAATCCAACACTGCTTCTTCTACTGTCCTCAGGATCACCCAAGACTCACTACTAAATTGCAAACAATCTTTGAAACATATCCCAAGCTACAAGGCTATGCAGAAAGAAATCACTCCAAGATTCTTCATTATGATGGAAAATAACACAAATAATAGGAGATTAGGCCATATGGAAATGGGTATTTGTAAATTCTTTCTCATGATACCACAAGCTAGTCCTTTTCTTCAAACCTGATGATGTTTGAGCATATATGGTATAACTATTAATAATTATTAAACCATACTGTTTGTTATTTGGACCTAGTTTGTTACTATTTTTCACTACCCATTAAATCATTGTATTGTTTGATGCACCATATATGACCTTCCTGTGGCAGTAATATCAATAATCAAAAAGAACAATATGCTGAACCCATACCGTTGCAGTAATCCTGAAGATTAGCAACTGCAACTTCTAATCCTCTGCTTGCGGTTGCATTTCCCATAACAGATGGTACGGATAAGCCTTGTCTTCCAAGATCTTCCTCAGCAAATGACCCTAAAAAACACAAAAGTAACAAAAAACTCACATGGCTGTGAAAAGCAAACAAGAGCTATTGCATAAATCTTTAAAAGGATTCTTTGTTATTGAAGAATTTCACAATTCACAAATTATTTGTTTGTTTTTTCTACTGGTGCTTATTTAAATAAATCACATAGTTTAAAACAAATTTCACTGTGAATTCAGCACTCTAATGCCTTACTATTATCCAAAAGAATGGGTCAAATTGATTTTCCTTAATTTATGGAAAAGCTACAACATTCCAAATCTACTAAAAATTTTGTATTTCATCAGAATAGATCCAACCAAAATACCAGGAATACTTTAAGAGAAGATTTCAATGAAAATCCAAATGACAATATAGATGAATAAAACTTCTAGCAATCAAGTCGGATGAAAAGGATATCACTTAATCTGGTGTGACAATAGTATTGGATGAGTTTAGAAGTATGTACTAAAACAAGAAGATATTATCCAGAAAAGAAAAAACAAAAAGAAGAAGAATGCATGACTGATATAGAAAAACAATTAAGTTAGTCCAAAAGGCTCAGGCAGCATAACAAGAACTTGAGGTTGCAGAATTGTGCAATTTCAAAGCTTTGTAAGAACATAATATCATCTTACGTAATTTCTGTGCAATTGAAGCAGCCTCAGCAACACGGCTGTCATCTGAAAACAGAGGTGAAAGTTCCATTAGGTCACCTGGGCTGCCATTGAATTCCATCAAATACTGCAAAAATTATGTAAACAAGGTGTTAATGCATTTTGAGCTAAGGAAAGCATAAAAATAAGTTGACAGAGAGTACCTTTATGAGTTCTATTGTTTGACTAGCTGTTTCCCTTTGAGCATCTGCACTCTGATAAGATCATAATAAAAAGCGTGAAATAACTATAGACTGAATGCTTAGCAAATTATAATCGAGCATGGGAAAAAATTTACCTGCAAATGGTCTCCAATTTTGGCAGCAGTCTGTCCAACACTTGAAATACGTGAGTCAAGCCTAGCGAAACTGTCAAACAAGCCATCTACACCCTGTTCCAGCTGAAAAGATATAATACATAGCAAATGGTAACTATGTTAGATGGATCTCGGAAACAGAACAAAGAGAAACAAAATGATTGTATCTTAGAGGAGCCAAACCAACCAAATTCCCCTTGAGACCTAAAAACCTCTTGCCAAAAATGAAAGAAACCACACACCTTTCATTCTCAAATTTCTGGATTCTACATATTGCATAAACCTCTCAACTTCACTTTTCTTTCTATTTCTTTTTATTTCAAAAAGAATACATTCTTTTGATTGTCCAACTTCTATTCTGCTTTACTTTTAATGTAATCAATATATAACACTAACCACTAAAACTCAAATGGCAAGTAATTACTATTTAATATCACCGAACTAAAGGAAATGGAATTAACTTACACACACATGGACGCACTTGCACGCGTATCTACTGTAGAGATCTAATCTAGGATAAAAAGAAAAGAAGCTTTTGCAGTTTACTTCAAAATAAAAATCAGTTTTTTTTTATTTATTTATTGATACCTCTTCTCCAGTATAGTTTTTAGAAAGATTCAAAACACATGCACCCAGACACCCAAAAACTCACCTCAGCAAGTGTTTTACGGTGCTTAGAATCTTGGACAGAAACCTCCTTCTTGAGATTGTAGAGCCTTCCATCAATCTTCAATCCAAAAACAAAATGTCAGCAGAAAAAAAAATTATGACCTCAGAAATTTCATCACATACTCCCAACAATCTACCTGTTTTCGGAGGTCTATCAACTCCGTACAAGAATCCCTAAACAAAGACAAAAGACTATCCACTTCAGGAAATAAGGGAGAAGACAACCCTTGCGCCAATTTTGCTGCGTCAGATGGGGCTCTTACATCCCCATTTGCTAACATATCACTCCCACCTATATTACCTTCAGCTGAATCTGCTTCTTCATCTTGGAAAGATGGGAGCAGATCATTTACCAGGTTGCCAAATAACGCATCAAATGAAAAATCACCCTACAAAATGAATTTGGAATATAAATTTTAACATTAATTAAGTAAAAAAAAAATAGATCCTAAATGAGGTATGATACCAAGTTTTCCTCGTAAAAACTCCACTATCTATTCCTTACCTTAAAATCATCTATATCGAGAATGAGGGGAACGGAGGCAACTGATGAAGATTTTGAATTTCTATCACTCCAGATTCCATCTCTGCTCTGTTTCATCTGCTTCTCATTATCCATATCATCGTTAATCATCACCATAAGTTAAAATTTCAAGAAAATTGATAATTATGGTGTCGATTTTTCAGAAACCTAACCAAAACTTCATAATCATCAAATGAGGAGCAAAATAGTAAGTGTGCCAGAAAGATTTATCTTAAGTGAGCTGATTTTTGTTTTGAGTAAGTTCTAAGCTGGAAATTTCATTTCAGATAAACCTAAATAACAAAAAAGGTACAGAATTTAATCCAAATTTATCTCTCGTTTTCTTCAATTTTCTCATCAACCAAACAAAAAGCAAAAACTAATCCGGCTTCCTATCCAGCAATTAATCACAGATAAATACATTAAAAAATACTCAATCGATCAAAAATATCACAAGATCACTGTAACACTCCTCCATTAAATCTGAGAGAATTCAATGAAAACCAAAGCGCGTGCAGTTTACAGATCATGAATTAGAAATGGTAAAACGATTACCTCGTTAGTGATTGAATGAGAAGGAGCGGAACGCGGAGACGATTTCCAGAAACAGGATTTGGGTCTTAATTTCAAAGATTTTGGTTCGGTAGATCGAGCTTTTGATGAGAAACAAAGAGGGAGAGACAAGAAAACAGACTGTTCATCAACGAAAACTACAATGAAATTATTTTTGTATTTAGTATAGTTACGCTTTTGCCCCTGGCGGTGTTCTCAGAGGCAATCGTGATGGTGGGTAGGGGTAGATTGGGGAATTAGGATGCGAGGTTATTAAATTAATTTTTTTATTGATATTAAAATAAATTTAAAAAAATAAAATATATATATATATAATTTTAAATAAAATAAACACTTTAAAACACAATACTACCACTCTTTCAAACAGAATTCAAAGCTGATTTTTTTTCCTTGCTTTTTGTTGCTGTGTTTGTTTTCATGCTTCAGAGAGGTAGGCAGGGGAGGGGTCAAAAAAGCGAACGAAAATGTTGTTTAGATAAATTAATATCCCAATTATCTCCATAGAATAATGATTTGTTATTTTACTGGTGCCATGTATTCTTTTTTAATTACAGAAAATGAATACATTTCTCTTTTGTTTTAAATATAAAATAAATTAATTTGAATATTTAAAACTTTTTTAATCCAGAGCTTCGACCTTTCTAGATTGAAAAAAAATTAAAAAAAAATAATTAACCCCATCTAAACTCAACTCTGATGATTTTTTAAATACATATATATATATATATATGTATGTATATTATTATTTTAATTCTTTTAAAAAAATCAGGGTTGATTTGTAACTAAGATTTTATTTATAGTTAAGTTTTTTTTTATTAATATGAGTGTTCAAATTAATTTACGTGTATTTCAACTAATCTTATGAATCCTAAAATTAGTTATAATATAAATCTTTAGTAATATTGAGACACCATACATAACTATTAAAAAACAAATTCAAATTTAACCAGTTGAGATAGTAATCGGGGTTCGTGCATCTACATCCAAGATCAAGTTTTACAGCCATGTCTAACACTACTCTGTGCGTGCGTGATGGGAGATATGGAAATGATTCCTGCTGCTTCTACATGCGAGATCGAGCGTTGAAAAGGTGAAGCACTGAAAAGATTAATTGCACGGAGTTGTTCCATGAATTATCGCACCTTTCCAGCTTGCATAATAAGTTTCAAGCTCCCTTGTTTCGATGGTTCCATGAGAAACCAGATTAAAATATCAAAGCAAGAAAACAAGATTCCCTTGTTCTGATTGTATGGAGTTTGGTTTGGTCACTTCCAAGTGCCAACAGCCTGAAGTAGAACGTGGACGGATCATCTATCGGAAAGCCTTATGCTGCGGACTTCACGAGAGTTATTCACAATGGTGCTGGAAAATTCATCTGTATTTTTCCAAGCCCCGCTAGAACAATTAAATCAAAGGAGGTGGAGCTACACAGGATTACTGAAACTTTAGAAATAAGCTCCACCAATAAAAACACAACTAGCTCATCAGATTCATGAAACACGATCAAGGGGCTAGAATATCTAGCCCCTGCTCCTTGGAAATGCAGAGGTATTCTAAATTCAAGAGCAAAGCTGAAGCAGCTCTTCAATAATTTAAATTCACCCACACAAGAAGAGGTTCAAATCACTGTGCAGAACCCCTGACAAACAAGAAGTCAACCATGTTAGTCATCTGATAGCATGGATGTAATCTGCAAACAACTCTGTATCCTGTCTGCCCCTGTATGTTCTTCATACCTGGTGATGATTTCTGCATTCTATAGGTCTTCGCTGCAACACTTTTGCTCATAGTTACTAGACTCAATCTGTTATTAGACTCGGTTTGGTTGTGAGTTTATCCGGACAATTTAAAATAAAATAAAGCTATTTTAGTTTTTTTAAAATAAAAAAATATCATTTTAGATAAACATAAAAATAAAAAAATCATTGGATTTAAACCTGATCAATCTCCATTTAAAATAAAACCTTGAAGTTAACAAGTTTGCCTTTCTAATCATTTGTAATTTATTTATAATTGTATAATATTTTTTAAAAGTATTTTTTACATGAAAACTTACTAAAATATTTTTTTCAGATTTATTTTTTTATTTCTTTACATTAATATATCAAAATATTTTTTAAAAAATATTAATTTAATATTTTTTATATTAAACACAATTTTAAAACACAAGGCAAATGCAATCTAACTTTATAACACTAGGAACCCGATTGTTAACGAGGTTGCGTTTGTGTTTTATTTAAAACGCAGATGCAACCTGTTTGGTTAACAAAAAAACACAGTTTACTATGTATGAGTTCAACGTAAATTTACGTTCGGGATGCAGAAAAAGAAGAAGCAGCAAAATGTTGCTTCTTGCGCACTGTTCACGCTAAATAATTAGCATGAACACTGTAGCATGCACTGTTCACGCAGTGTAGTATACACTGTTCCGGTCTGACCGGTTCCGGTTCAAAACTTTAAATGCATTGAACCAGGCCTGACCCAGTAAAATAAAAGATAAAAATAAAAATTATTTTTTATTTTTTAATTGTGTTTTATTTAAAAAAACTAGTATTTAACATTATTCAATGACTCATTGTCGGATGTATTTCATACGTGATGAAATTGTAGATAGTTTAATGGAACAATAAAAAATATTTTATATAAAGTATTATTTATTTCATGATGAAATAATAATAGTTAAATCTACAATATTTAAATTAAAAACCATCAATATTAATATATATATTTTTAAAATTATTTTATAACCTCAATTTCAAAAACATTATTAACCAAACACATTAAACTACTTTTTGTTCAAACTCAATTTCAACCACAGTTTTAACCAAACATCTATTTTTTCAAACCACCTCAACTAAAAATACTTTTTATAAAATAATTTTTTTCAAACCACAACCATGACAGCTACCGCAATACCAAACACTCTCCATACATCTTGATTTTCGAGAAAATAAAACAGTAACTCGACTTGTCATACTCCGCAGTCCGCACACCTCGATTCAATTGAACTTCATAGCACGCACAAATGAAACAATGTTGGACTAAGTAATCATTTTCTACAGAAAATATTAACAAAAAATCACTGAAATTCCGATTTAACGTCATTTTATGATCCTCCATAATCGCCACAAAAATCAAAAGGAGTAAGAATCAACCTGGTACAACCGCAAGGAGACAAAATCCACAGGCAATAGAATTACCAGCTGCATCTTCATGCCTCCTCAATAAACTTCTAATGTTTGCAAGTGCCATAAAGTATAAAACATCGACGGTTATTTTGTTAGGGGCCAGACCAACAATTTAAGAAACTGGGTTGTCACTTGTCAGTGCTCCTCCGAGAAGATGAGAAAATTAACAAATAATTTCCAGACATCTAATACAAGCCAAACTAGGCATGACTTGAAGGGAAGAGGGCTAGATGGTGGTGATTCTCGGAAAGAAAACGGAAAATGCCATGTAGCAGCTTCCCCAGAAGTTTTTCATAAAATTAAAACAAACTTTCCCAAAAGATTATAATAATCAAATGAAATACCAGTGATAATTGGATTCTACGTTTACACACGCATGTACACAGCATAGCAAGCAAAGTTTTGTATGCCCAGAACTTCTACCAATCTTCTTAATTAATTTCTTATGGTTATAAAAACAATTCAATAAAGATGCTGATTAAAACAACAACATTACGTTAAAAAAATAAAAGAAAAGATCCAAATTAAGATTATAATCCAGTTTCTAATTACGCTGTTGACAATGTCTCAAAGCATAATTACTACCTCGTTGTGAAATTCCAAAACCTATCAATCTTGTCCTTTTAATCAACATAAGTTTCATGACCTTCTACTAGCAACCCGAGAAAAATCATACCCTGTGTCTATCTTTTTGAAACGAATGTTGCAGTTTTCTAATTTCTCTAACTGAACTCTTCAAAGTTCTAACATAACCCTCAGCGCGCATCGGAGCCCCGCTATTTCTCTTAGGAATTGGATGCCTTAAAAGGTTGTAACATTATTACCTTTGACTCGGCATCAGAGTTCATCTTCGACGCCTTCTTTTTCTCCGAGAGAGAATCCAGAAGCCACCTTCGACCTGGAGCCGGAGGGCAAGTGTTCAGGATAGGTATTTTGTGTTCCTCCCCAGTCGGGGTCTTGCAATCCCATGTCGTCTCTGGTATTTTATGTCTCAGCCCGGTTGGGGTTTTACATTCCATTGTCATCTCTGTTTCTTCGTCTTTGTTAACTGGACTAGTTAGGGTTTCCCTTTCCAAGCTTGGTATCATCATATGATCTTCGATTCTGTAATTTCTTTTCTTTTCTTTTCTTTTCTTTCTGGTGAATTGAGTTTGGGAAAAAAGGTTAGGGTCGGGAATAGAAAAGAGAAGCAATAAAGCGTATCTTAAAATTGAGTTTAGGAAATAAGGCAGGATTTATTGGAATCACTGTTGCCACTTATTGCGTATTAGAGTTTGGACTGAGATAGATTTTTTAAAAATAATATATATTAAAATAATATTTTTTATTTTTTAAAATTTATTTTCCATATCAAAATTATTTAAATAATATTAAAAAAATATTAATTTAAAAATTAAAAATTTTAAAAACATAATTGGAACATAATACCAAATAATATTTTAGTAAACTTCGAGACGAAAACACTTTCTTTTCTAGTTTTGTTTTTTAATTTAGGTTTTAAATTTCTTAGTGCTGAATATTATAAGCCAGCTCATGTATATATTCATGTATTGATAAAATATTTTATTATATAAATTTAAATTAAATTTGTTAAGGTATTTTATTTAAAGAACTAAAAATATATATGCCATATGATTTGAAAAAAACCTTTTCAAAATACAAGGAAATTGCATACATGGATTGATGACTAGTATTGAAAGTTAAAAATACAAAACATACAGTCTTACTGTTTTGAAAATCGATGACCAGATTTTTTATCATGTTATCAAAAATATATATAAAAAAATCTAATTATGATTAATCTTCTTAAGACTCTTGTTATGATTATAGTTAAGATTATTTAATTTACTGAAGTTATATGATATAATTTACGGTCATTGAAAATATAAGGATATAATAATCAATCCAAAAATAATAGCAATAAAATTACTCTTTCATGTATATAATTATGGAC
>Ga0325410_1001783_pt1 | contig 23849 bp, 16 predicted proteins | sample PopdelMetagenome_16_FD_206182 | JGI IMG/M metagenome (GOLD analysis project Ga0325410, IMG submission 206182) | Populus deltoides microbial communities from Bellville, Georgia, United States - Xylem-PdIQD-R3 | ecosystem: Host-associated > Plants > Phyllosphere > Stem > Wood/Secondary xylem...
TTAACCCTTCTTTGTTGGAGAAGGAGATGATCAACTTATTTGTCAACACTTTCAAGACCCCGTACTTTGAATACCTGGTTAGAAGCTCTGCACAACATTTTACTGACTTAGTTGTTATAGCTGAGAGGATTGAACAAGCCATTGGGTTAGGTAAAATTGTTGATCCAACTAAAAAGAACGGTTTCACTGAAAAAGGAAAGGACATTGAAGGTGGTTGTCAAGGCACTTATCATTCCTATAACTGATTTTTTCATACCGACTCCTAGAAATCAAATATCTTGAAGAAAAAGCTACGGTGATATTAGGCAAAGAATGATCTGCATATGGCTTCAACTAACTGCTGAAAAGATACCCTCGTCAAGAAGAATGAGTGATTGAAAGATTTTGGAAATTCCAATTAATGATCACTAAATGTTTAGCCCCTTTATGTGTTATCATGCCAGTATTCATGTTGGCATAAAGTCTTTGTTATTGAACTTATTTTCCTAAGTTTCAATGAAATAATGAGTTTGTCATTCAATCGTGTTCACGACCAAGCATTATTCAGCTGATTAAGAGAGTTTTCTTATAAGAACTCACGAATACACTTTTGAAGCCTCGCGTGATCTCATAGACTCAATTCATCCCTTTTACCAAAATCAATTTCTCTATTGGAGTTTTGAAAATTTGATCTGGCGTTTTGATTTCAAAAATAAATTGATGTTCTTTCAAAAATGATATTTTTAACATTCTACTTGTAGAATGACAATTGAATCAAGCAACTCCATCATTGAGGTGACTATTATAAACCAAAGAAAGAAAGAAAAAAAGAAAAAAGAAATGAATAAACACCCTTACCCCATGACTCTTGAATCATGTGTTTTTAAATGTATGAATAATGGTATGTAGTGAACTCGTTGCTCATGACCCTTGAAATGCATCTTTGCAAAGACCAAACCATCATATTGGATGAGGTCAAAGTTTATTGATCTTAACTGCTTGCACTTGAAATGAGGAAAGGCTATCTTTGTTATTCCTTTCACGTTCTGAAATAAGTACATCCCTTGAGACCCCTTTTTGAGCCTGAATAATTTTTTTTCTTTCATGAAAAAAATCCCGACTAGGATCACACCCCACACTGAGGGGTGTCGCACATAAGCGACGTCGCGGCGATCGTCCACCCAATAAAAAATAATAAAGTAAATGTGTGAAATGGGGGGATATATTTGGTCAATGTGGGAGACAAGGAATTCGTTGTCTCTTAGCAGTGAAAAATGGTATGGGAGTCGCCACCTAGTATTTTGGTCACTAGGAACCCTAACTGGTCTCAGAGATTGGGTACGGGGACTGGTTGCGTAAAGCGAAGGTATTAGCACCCCAAATACGCCTTACCTAAGGTAAGCTGCATTGTTTATTTGTCTGATAAAATTCAAGGTTTCGTTGTGTTTTCTAGTTGTTGGTCTGTCTATGGTTCAAGAAAAGTCCTCCTCAATAAGGAGGTCCTTATCTTATCGGGTAAAACCTAACCGTTCTAATGTCTATGTAAAAAAAACATATTTTTAATATCAGGAAAACGTTTTATGTATAAATTAGTAATCCCAAAGACAAAAAGATTTTTTAGAATTTTTGAAATATTGGCCTAGTTCTCATGGCTTGAATAAACTGGTTATTAAAGCCAAAATGCATGTTAATACAAATATTGTTTTGAAATTTTCTTTGTTATATGAAAAAGATGATGTTATAATATTTATATATATATATTGGAGAGACTAGGCCGTATTTTAAAACAAAACATTTTTTAAATATGTATTTTTGTACGTTTTGACGTAAATCGGGTATTTTAATACTGGGTTTGTATCCTTGCGGTATAAAAATACAACCAAATATTAATCCACTTTGATAAAACAAATGCCGAAAAATCAACAACATTTTTTAGAGAATTTTTGAAAGCAAAAGACATTTTTTTATTTTGAAAATCTTTAATGTTTTGATGAAAACCGGGTATTTTAATACCGGATTTTGTATCTTTACAGTATAAAATACCAACCAATATTAATCAAAATACAGTAATAAAATTACAACAAAATCACAACAAAATCACATATTTTTTTAAATAATTTTTGCAAAATTTTTGCAATTTTCACATATATATATAAATAATACAAAATATAATATAAATAATATATAATATTAAATCGGGCTGGGCCGGCCCAAACAACTGGGCCGGACTCAGCCCAAAAATGTTGGGCCGATTTCGGCCCAAAAATGGATTGGGCCGATCTCGGCCCACAAACTGGTATTCTCCTCTGGGCCAGACCCGGCCCAGAAGGCAGGACTGGGCCAGGACCCGCCTGGCCCAGAACAAAATGGGCGGGGGGAATTAATTTCCCCCCACCCCTGCATGCAGAACGCTATTCGTTCTGCATGCAGAGAAGGAAAAAAATAAACACCAGAATAGGGGGGAAGAAGAGTTACCTGGCGCGGGGTGGCGGTGGCTTCCTGCGTTTCTGGTGGTGCTGTGACGGAGGCTGGTGGCGGCGACTTGCTCACGGACAGCGACTCCAGGCGGCGCTGCGGCTGTTTCTGACGGTTTGGTTCGTTTTCTCCGTTCCTCCCCTTTCTCTTCGTTCCCTCGGTTTGCTTTTTTTTCTGTTGTTTTCGGGTTGGTCCTTCCTCTCTTCCCGTTCCTCTTCTCTATTTTTTTCTCTCTTCCTTCTCTCTCCTTCGTTCTATCTCTTCCCTCTCTCTCCTCTGTTTTTTTTTGTTTTTTCCTTTTTCTCGTCTGTTCACTTCTCCCCTTCCGTTCTCTTCTCTCCTCCATTGCTGCTGTGTTGGCTGTTATTTATAGAGCCAAGTGAGTGGCTTTTCGCTGTGGAGCATGGGGAGCAGCCGGCCGGTCGGCCATTGGGCGCGACTGCCAAGGCTCGGCCCCCCTCCCCGGTTTTCTGGCAGGTGCGCGGTGGGTGGTCGGCCATTGTGTCCGGTCGGTGGGCTCCAGGCGAGAGAGTGGCCGGCAAAAAATTCAAATTAAAGCAACCCTTTTTCCTTCTTCCCCGCTGCATGTTCGGGGGAAAGAAGAAAGATGAACAGTGTCGTTCAAAACGACACTGTTCTGCTCTTTCTCTTTTTCTTTTTTTTTTTTGAATGTATGAAACGGCGTTGTTTTGGAGAAAACGCGCCGTTTCATTTGAATGTGGCGCCAGAACGCGCCAAATTCCAAATCAGCCCTTAATCATCTTTTTTCCTTCAATTGCATCCCTGCCGAATTCGAACCCCGTCCCTATATTTGGCCGCGTTTTTCACTTTGGTCCTTGGCCTCTGAATTATGCAATTGAGCCCTTAATTGATCAATAAACTTCCAATTTCTTCAATTAGGCCCCTGAATCAATTAATTCCAGCCCCTATACTTACGCGCCTTCTTCAATTTGGTCCTTGGTTTCGGATTCCTTCAATTAAGTCCCCAATTGGCCCTTAAACTTCAATATTTATGCAATTAAGCCCCTGATTTGACCTAATAAATTCCTAAAAAATATATTTTGGCCCCAGAACTTAAATTTCTTCTAATTAAAGCCCAAATTGACTTAAAAATCAATTTTTCTTGCAATCAAATCCCCTATAAATTCATTTAAAAATCAAATTAAGTCCATAAACATCTAAATTTGGGCTTTTCTCCTCAAATTTCAAATTTTCCTTGTCAACAGGGCTCTCCTCCTTCAAGAATATATTATCAAAAATTCCATCTTTGTATTTTTAACCTCATTGACCAATTTTCCAACCATTTTCTGAGCGCTTCTGCCTCATGTTATTTTTCTAACCTCCTTTGGCTATATATTTTTATATATATTTTGTGGGGACCCAAAAATGGGTTACAACAAGGGGCAAGCGAAAATTTCAATGAGAAATGAGAAAAAGCCGTGAGAAAGCCAAAAAGGCATAAAGAGCCCAAGAAACTCAAATGCTAGGGGGCATGCCCAAATCACAATAAAAAGTGATAACCAAGATAAGGTGAGTATACTCTAGCAAAGCTATGAAAAAAAAAGGTGCAAATCAAAGAAGAGCGGCAAAAGAAAATATGAATGACGTCAAGAGTCAAACTAAAGAGTCAAACTATTGATAGTGATCTTCAGTCTTTGAAACCCTAAAACACTCTTTGAGCCTTATGAATCCTTTTCTTTCATAGCTAAAAACCACAGCCTACGTTACGTGCATGTAGAAGTCCTTTCTAATCAAGCAAGCAAGCAACCTAGAACAATAAACAATGCTCTAAAAATGCAAAGAATATTTTTTCATAAGATTCATGACATCAAGAATAAACTACTCATTATTATTCATGCTGATAAAAATGAATGTTCAAAAAGAGACAAGTTCTTTCTCAAACAAAACCTCGAGTTTTTTTTCTCGAGCCCTTGACTTTGAAAACCCATAAAAACAAAAGGTCATCTCATGATGTATTTTCACTGAAGACCTCATTACCAAACACAAGGGCAAATAATCTCTTTTCCAAGAAAGAAAATAACCAAGGAGTTGCAAGATTTCAAAAGCAAATTGTTTTAGGCTCACATCGAAACAATTTTTGTTTTCAAAATGCAAGATCAAGATTTCAAGTTTTATTCTCGACCCATATTCCTTCACCAAAATGAAAAAAAAATAAGAGAATGGTCTTTTAAAACCATTATTTGTCTAACTCGCTGGCAAAGCACACTTGGGGGCAATTACCAGTACAAGGGGGCAACATTGTGTTTAGAAGAAAAAATTCTAGAAAATGAGATGGTAATTTCCTTTAACCAGACAAGGGGGCATTTTGGTTTACAAAAGACATTTTGATCCTTTCAGCAAGTGACACTGAATGTTTCTGGTAGTGAAACGAGGAGTAATGAGTGGTACTCTCAAATTGTTTGACGAGTCAGAAAATCTTTAGCAAGCAAGTGGGTCACGATGGGCACCACAAAGGCTGAGTTGTGTAAACCAATTTGGAAATAGACTTACATGAGTCAACTCGAGTGGGCTAGAAGCCAAGCGACAAAGAGGACCCAAATCAGAGGTAGTAAGTCCTCATCAATCAAACAACAAGAAGATTAAGAAGAAATGGGGGCCTATATTTCAAAACAGGTAAAGATGCATGCATATCATCTAAACTTTGAGACATTAGACAATGAGTTTTGCTAATTTCATTAGAGAAACTTCTAGCGGAATCCATCAAGTGGAAGGCCAACTTGAAATGGCCAAAGAATGAAATTGCTTTTGAAAATTTGTCAATTTTTGAGAATTTTTCAACCTGGGCAGGCCACCCATGAGAATTAGGCCACCTGAAAAATCTGTGTTTCTCTACCTCCATCAAATGCGCCTTCGAGCCTTTAATCATCATTTTTTAGGGCGCTTTCAAGCCCTTATCTTCTTTCAAGTGCGCCTTCAAGCCTTATCTCCTTCAAATGCGCCTTCGAGCCTTTGATCATCATTTTTAGGGCGCTTTCAAGCCCTTATCTCCTTTCAAATGCGCCTTCGAGCCTTCGATCATTTTGATCATCATTTTTAGGGCATTTTCAAGCCCTTATCTCCTTTCAAATGCGCCTTCGAGCCTTCGATCATCATTTTTAGCGCGCCTTTCGAGCCCTCATCTCCTTTCAATGGTGCCTTTGAGCCCTAAACCATCCAAGGTAGTGTGTTTCCTAACCCTACCTCTCTTTTGAGTGCGCCTTCGAGCCCTTACCTCTTTCGAACGCGCCTTTGAGCCCTCGCTTCCTTTCAAGCGCGCCTTCGAGCCCTCATTTTCCTTTTGTTTTTTTTTACTTGGGTAGGTCACCCATTATAATGAGACCCTTTCATTTGTATTTGTCCAAAAAAACAAAAAAAAAAGCAGCAAACAATTTCCTCGTTTTATTCTTTATCGGGCAAGTCGCCTGGAACAATTAGACCACTCGCGAAACCCTTTTCGTGTTTTATTCTTCCTATCGGGCAGGTCGCCTGGAATAATTAGACCACTCGCGAAACCCTTTTCGCGTTTTATTCTTTATCGGGCAGGTCGCCTAGAACAATTAGACCACTCGAGAAACCCTTTTCGTGTTTTATTCTTTATCGGGCAGGTCGCCTGGAACAATTTGACCACTCACAAAACCCTTTTCGCGTTTTATTCTTCCTATCGGGCTGGTCACCTGGAACAATTAGACCACTCGCGAAACCCTTTTCGCGTTTTATTCTTTATCGGGCAGGTCGCCTGGAACAATTTGACCACAAGCGAACCCTTTTCGCGTTTTATTCTTCTTATCGGGCAGGTCGCCTGGAACAATTAGACCACTCGCGAAACCCTTTTCGCGTTTTATTCTTTATCGGGCAGGTTGCTTGGAACAATTTGATCACTCGCGAAACCCTTTTCGCATTTTATTCTTCCTATCGGGCAGGTCGCCTGGAACAATTTGACCACTCGCGAAACCCTTTTCGCGTTTTATTCTTTATCGGGCAGGTTGCTTGGAACAATTTGATCACTCGCGAAACCCTTTTCGCATTTTATTCTTCCTATCGGGCAGGTCGCCTGGAATAATTAGACCACTCGCGAAACCCTTTTCGCGTTTTATTCTTTATCGGGCAGGTCGCCTAGAACAATTAGACCACTCGAGAAACCCTTTTCGTGTTTTATTCTTCCTATCAGGCAGGTCGCCTGGAACAATTTGACCACTCACGAAACCCTTTTCGCGTTTTATTCTTCCTATCGGGCAGGTCGCCTGGAACAATTTGACCACTCGCGAAACCCTTTTCGCGTTTTATTCTTTATCGGGCAGGTCGCCTTGAACAATTTGACCACTTACGAAACCCTTTTCGTGTTTTATTTTTCCTATCGGGCAGGTCACCTGGAACAATTTGACCACTCGCGAAACCCTTTTCACGTTTTATTCTTCCTATCGGGCAGGTCGCCTGGAACAATTTTACCACTCACGAAACCCTTGTCGCGTTTTATTCTTCCTATCGAGCAGGTCGCCTGGAACAATTAGACCACTCGCGAATCCCTTTTCGCGTTTTATTCTTCCTATCGGGCAGGTCGTCTGGAACAATTAGACCACTCGCGAAACCCTTTTCGCGTTTTATTCTTTATCGGGCAAGTCACCTGGAACAATTAGACCACCCGCGAAACCCTTTTCGGGTTCTTTTATCATCGGACAGGTTGCCCAAAATAATTTGATCCATTAAAAAAAAAACCATAAAAAAAAAAGTGGGTTGTCTTCCAAATGACTTGTTTCTTGATTTCTACATCTCTCTATAAAGGTCGTGTGTCAATCTATTGTTTTTGAAGTTTTCAAGACTTAAAAAAAAAACAACAACAACAACAAAGGTTCTTTCTGTGTTTACTTTTCTTTATAAATTTACTACGCAAAGCTAAAAGAAAATGAAATTTTCCAATATCTTTGCATAGTAAATATTATAAAGAGGGGGCAACTGTCATCACCCAATTTTTGACCATTTTATTTTAATTATTATTATTATTTTATTTACCGAAAAGGATAAAAAAATGATGAAACAAAATAATAATGATGAAAAAAAAACAAGTAAAATGAAAAAAATAAAGAATGAATTAAAATTTGGGTTAAGGGTAAAATGATTAGAAGTTTTGGGATTTAATTAAACTTCGGAATTAATTTAATTAAGCTTGGAATTAATTTAATTAATCAAGTCAAGGGTTTAATTGAAGAATGGATAAGTTTTGAGACTTAATTAAGCTTGAAATTAATTTAATTCATCCAATCAAGAGTTTAATTGGAGAATTGATAAGTTTGGAGACTTAATTAAGCTTGGAATTAATTTAATTAATCCAATCAGGAGCTTAATTGGAGAATTGATAAGTTTTAGACTTAATTGGACTTTGGATTTAATTAAATTATTGAAATCAGGGACTTAATTGAAGAAATAACAAAGTTTGGGGTTAATTGGGGGCACGATTGCATCAGAATAAAGTCATAGGATTAACTTGTAAAAGGCGCCGAAATGCAGGGGTCAATTACAGTTTAAACCAGGGGTTTAATTACAAGAGTTTTGAAACTGCAGGGGTCAAAACGTAAAATGGTCACCTTTTATCTCTAAACAGCATCGTTTTGAAAGGGACGCTGTTCATCTTCTTCTCCTTTGAGCCAGTGACCGTTTCTGCAGTAATGGAGGGAGGAACGTTGCAGCAGTAATCATCGTCCGCTGGCTTCAGTTATGGGCACCTTAATGGTGGCCGACCATTAGCCTACCGCCCGTTATCAACCCGTCGAGCCCTATATAAACTGAGCAGCACCGAAGAGGAAAAGGTTGGTGAGAGGGGAATCAAAGAGGGGGAAAAACACAGTAGAAAGAAGGACAGAACCGAGGGGGGGAAAGGAGGAAGAAGAGCAGACTTGCATTCCTCTGTTTCTTCTCAAAGAAACAGAGGAGGCTAAAGAAAAAGCCACGAACAAAAGGAAGTAAACAGAAAGCTAAACCCATCTTTAGTTTAGTCCCAGAATTCAATCACAACATATGAACAAAAGAGGAAAGCTGAGGAGAGCAGAGAGTAAGTAAAAAACCCAACAAACAGAAACGCAAGAACAGAGAAAGAAACTGGGAGAGGAAGGAAAAACTGAGGAAGGAAAAGCTGGGGAGTGAACCGGCAGAGGAGGAGGCCAGGACACAGACGAAGACGGGGATTTTTAGGACCGAAAACTAGAGGAGAGAACTGGAGCAGAACCCATAGAAAAACCCAAACAGGGGAACAACAGAGCATCATACTCAGAGAAAAAGAACAACCCAAAGACAGTGGAGCCACACCGGGAAACAAAAGAAAACAGCCACTGCGCCATCGTCTTCGTCGCTATCCTCCGCTGCACAGGTAAGTTTTCATTCTCTACATTCAATAAAACTTTCAAATGCAGTGTGAAGGTAATTTAATTACCTTCACACTATTCATGCACGCGTGAATTTACTTCACGCGTGCTTCTTCTTTTTTTGCCCAGCCGGGCTGGCTGGGCCTAGCCCTACCCATGTGGGCTGAGCTGGGCCCAGCCCAAAAAAAACACAAAAAAATAGAAAAAAATAAAATAAAAAATGTGTACGCATAAATAAAAATAATGTAAATTTATTGGTTTATTCACTGACGCCAGAGTCAGGAATAAAAATACCGGTTTAAATTTATATTATTTTTATTTGTTGTATTTTTATTTTATTTAGCTAGAAAAATAAAAAATATATATATGTGCATGTATAAAAATAAATTTTTATTTATTTATTTATTTATTCACTAGTGCTGGAGTAGGGAATAAAAATATTGATCTAATTTTTTTTTGTAGCTACGAATTTTTACCAACGCCAGAGTTGGAATTATTCGAGCTCGAATATTCAATGGCGCCAAAGTCAGGAATATTATAAACAAATCATCATAGCATAAGCGAATAAATGTTTAGCAATTGAAGACAAAACCAACAATGCAGTTTGCCTTAGGCAGAATGTTTAAGGGATGATAATATATTCCCTTTACATAACCAATCCCGAACCATAGAATCTCTGTTGACCAGTTAGGGTTCCTAGTGACCATAATACTAGGTGGCGACTCCTTAAACAAGACATTTTCCCCTAAAAGAACAAGATGCCAGATATCTGTTATTTTTCCATAATTCAAGAGATTATTTTTAGGGTTGCCGCGATGTCAGGTACGACAAGAAACATGAGGACAGAAAAGACAGGTTGTGTAAGCCTTATTCTAAATTACTAAAAAACTTTCCTAGAGAACAAGTTTATTCATCAATGTAAATCAATTTACAAGAAACAAACTTCTTAATGTAGTTCTCAAAAAGTAATCAAAGTCTATCCTACTTCCAAAAGCTATTCAGTTTTGAAATTTAGGAATATAGTACAAAATAAATCTACTATAAGAGTAACAAGAAAGTTCCATCAATCGCTCTCTTCCAGACACTTGAATTATCAGCATTGATCCAGTTGCCTAAAATCATTCAATTTATGAACCGTAACCCTAAAAATTAAGTTGGGGGTTTTGATAAATTTTCAATTAAATATGCATAATTTTCATCATTCACTCTCTTCCAGACACATGAATTACCAGCATTGGTCCAGTTGCCTAAAATCATTTAATTTATGAACCATAACCCTAAAAATTAAATTGGGGGTTTTGATAAATTTCAATTAAACATGCATAATTAGGTTATAGATCATGATAAAAACATTTCATAAACCTTATATTATCGAATTAATAGCCTAAAATCATTATTCAAAGTATCGATAAAAACAATTGTTACCTGTGTTCTTGAGTTATAGGTGAGCGAGATGGATCTACACAACAGAATAACACCTGAGATTGAGAAAGTTAGGTTAAAACTTTTTAGTGTATGTTAAATTGCAATAGAGAAAAACATAAATACTAAATTAATTACCTGAATTATTGATGAAAAGAGTGCAAAACCCATCCCGTTTACAAAGAAAAGGGGTAAATCAGGATTTCGATGGTGATAATGATGGGTCTGGTGCGATGTTGCCATGGATCTGTGTTTTTGGTGGTTTACAGAGAAAGATTGAAACTGTTAAGATGAAGAAGAAGAAGATGAAGAAGAAAAATTAGGGATGTTGAAGACGAATGAGAAGAAGATGAAAAGTTTGGGACAAAGAAAAATCAAATCGATGAAAAGAGGGTGATTTTTCTACAGTTGTGGATGTTTTTAGGGACAAAGGAGACTGGGAGTTAATTAATTTTCAGCTGTTGGTTTTGTTGTTAATCTGTTTACGTTTCTAAGGGTGTGGGGGGAGAGTACTTTACGATTTAAACGGTTGAGATTTTATCATATCAAAAGTAATCAACGGTTTATATAATTTTGGTTTTATATTAAGATTTAAATAATTATTTTTTCAATTAGCAACGGATAATCCGTTGCAAACTTTACATTACCTTTAGCAACGGATTTTCAATTGCTAAAGCTTATTGCTAATATTAAAAAAAAATATATGTGTAATCCATTGCAAATCCGTTACTAAATTTAGTAACGGAATTATTCGTTGCTAAATTCAGATGTTATTAGCCCTGTTTTTAGTAGTGGTCAAGAAACACTATTATTAATGATATGAATAAACTCCCTAATTTTGTTTGGTTTTTTTATCTGATCATGATCACAAACCCTACCAATAAGATCAAAATTGACAAATTTCAATGTAATAGGCAAAATCACATAAATAAATATATATATATATATATATATATATATATATATATATATATATATATATATAGAATATAAAGAAATAAAAAAAAATTAGATATACAAAAGAAGCACCATATGACAGAATTCTTTTCCCATAACTTCCCAACTTACTAGATTGGGACTTGAAAAAAAAAAAAAAAAAGTCTAGCTAGGTAGCTGAGACAAATACTATAGATAGTAATGGTATCGTGATATAATATAACAGAAAAGGAGATAGAAATGCTCTAAATACGGGTATAATTAAACTTGAAAAACTTTTGGTAAAACAAACCCAGCAAAAGCCAAATTAAGCAGTTCAACAAGTTAACATTCCTCATCTTGAAAAGCCAAGCATCTCTCCCTTTGTTTCAGTTAACCCTACTCTTCTTCTTCACTTCTCTCGCATGAACCCTATTCTAGCCTCCTCTTCTCTCTTCTCCTTTTTTGTTCCCTACTTTTGTGTCACATACAATACGTGCTTCTACTTGACATATAAGAATAACAACAGTTGACTGAAACAAAGGAGCTGGACGTTAATCTCTGTCATTTGTTTTTAGATTGAAAGAGAAATCATAGATTGAGGTACCAACATGGAAGAAGAGATGGCTGACATAGAGGCACAAAATGAGAAACAACCAGAAGTTGCAGCCATTTTCAAGAAAGCCAATAGTTCTATTGCTTTGAAGGTAGGACTGATATATAAGAATTTAACCTTTTTTTTTCTTTCCATTAGTTTAGTGCCATTTTTATTTTGATATAAATGGCTTCATTACATGATGGTTTCATTGCATGTTTTCTGGTTCATTTTTTTATCTGTTTCTTGCATTTTTAAGGTAATCTTGGTTTTGATTAAATGTACAGTTTGAGGATGTAGTCTACAAGATCAAATTCACGAAATCAGGTTTTTGTGGAAAGACTACCAAGACAGAAGAAAAAATTATCTTGAAGGGAGTCACAGGCAAGGTTCTACCTGGTGAAATGTTAGCCATGTTAGGTCCATCAGGCAGTTCCAAAACAACTCTATTAACTGCATTAGGAGGCAAACTTGGAGGACTACTTGATGGGAACATAACCTATAATGGAAAGAGCTTCTCCAACTCAATGAAAAGGAACATGGGATTTGTTACTCAAGATGATGTTCTTTACCCTCATTTAACAGTGGCAGAAACATTGGTTTTCACTGCCCTTCTTAGGTTAGAAAATACTTTTACTAAAGAAGAGAAGATCATGCATGCAGAATCTGTAATCACTCAACTAGGTTTGACAAAGTGCAAGAATAGCATCATTGGGGGACCATTTTTGAGAGGGCTTTCTGGGGGTGAAAGAAAGAGGGTTAGCATAGGCCAAGAAATGCTCATAAACCCTAGCCTTCTTTTGTTGGATGAGCCAACATCAGGTCTTGATTCTACAACAGCTCAGAGAATTGTGTCAACGTTGTGCGAACTTGCAAAAGGAGGAAGAACAATTGTAATGACCATCCATCAACCTTCAAGTAGGTTGTTTTACATGTTTGACAAGGTTTTGTTGTTATCAGAAGGCAACCCATTGTACTTTGGGGAGAGATCACAAGTCATGGATTACTTTTCCAGCATTGGATATGCTCCAGCAGTTCCCATGAATCCTGCCGATTTCCTTTTGGATCTTGCAAATGGTATGTTTAATCATACTAATCTTTACTTAAAGAAACTACTTGAGGTATACTATATTCAGGAATTTTACATATTTACTTTGCTAGTGGTGATACTTTGCTTCTACACTTCCTGAAAAAGTTTTGCATGCATGCGTTGTTAGTGGTTGTTAATTTTAGTACTTTACGTGTCTGTGATTCGAGTTGGTAAGAGTCTTGCTAAAATAGTTAATTAGCTGATTGTGTATAGCATTGAGCTTTACCTGATTTACTTTCTTGCACGTATTTCCGTTTCCAGATAGACAATTACTTAGTACTTGTTTAGCTGATACTGTTTTCTAACTAGCAATGTGATTAGCTGATTTCGTGTACGTATTTAAGTTTCCTCAAGATGATTTTAGCATTCCACAAATAGATAGATATATATATATATATATATATAGCACCCACTTTCTTTCTTTTCAAAAGCAAAGTGTGGATATCCTCAAAAAAAGGAAAGAAAGACAGAAACAATTAATGACTGAAATGCGAATTGAATGAACTGAATCCTCTCTTGTTTTCTTTCTTTTTATTAGCAATGAGGTGCTTTTTACACTCGGCGGCAAGTTTGATAAGAAAATGTTCCCGTGCAGTGTAGAGATTTGTGGAAAAATTACTGGTAGAATCGAAGTCATGTCCAAACTCGTTAAGTATATGGGAGATTGTCGAACAAACCAAGGAAATGTTTCCAAACTCATGCAATTCAATTCGGGTGGAATTAATGCTTTTAATCCTATAAATCAAATGCAATTAGAGGGTTTTAATAAAATCTCATATTTGTAACTGTTTTTTAAGTATTAAAAATTAAATTCTAAATAAAATTTAATGTTTAAAAATACTACAAGATATCCATTTAGCTTTTTTTAAAAAAAATTAAATATTTTTTAAAAAATAAAATGAAAGTAGTAAGAATAATATAGAAAATAAATAAAAAATTAAATTTTATCTTCTCTAAATATATAAATTCAATTTATCTATCATATCGATAATTCAAATCAAACAATTTATTTACAAACAAAATGTATGTTTCTACTTTGTTAATCGGTCTCTATACATGGCATTAAGTCGTAACTGTCGATGCAATATATACTTGTAATTAATTCACTTTCTACAAGTTTCCTTTGCGGTTCCCAAGGTTTCTATATTGCAGTATATTATTTGAATGTTTGGAACGAGATGCAAATTATATTTTTAAAAATTTTAAATATTTTTTGTTAAATTTTTTATATATATATATATATATATATTTTTAGATTATTTTTATATATTGATATAAAAAACAATTTTTTAAAAAAATATTATTTTTAAATATATTACAAGCACAAGCATTCAACTTCAATGGACTTTCTCTGTTAGACTAGAAGACTGCTTAAATATTCTATTTTGGCATTGCTCTTAGACTGACCTGAGTAGCTAATTATTACAAATCAGTAAAACGATCAATGAGGACCTTGTGTTCTTGTGCTGCATATGTTGTACGTAGGTGTATCATCAAATAGTGAGGTTCCTGGCACTGTTAAGCAGAATCTAGTTTCAGCCTACAAGAGCAATCTTGCAAACAAGTTGAAGTCAGAGGTTCATGAAATTGATGACCCGTCTCAAGATGGATTAAATGACAAGCAAGTCTCACGGTGGGCCACAACCTGGTGGCAAGAGTTTTCTGTATTGTTGATAAGAGGAGTGAAAGAAAGGAAGCATGACTCCTTCTCTGGCCTCAAGATTGGCCAGGTCCTGGTAGTAGCCTTCCTCTCAGGGCTCCTGTGGTGGCAATCTGATGTGTCCCATTTACAAGATCAGGTAAACATTTCGCAACAATTCATCATTTTCTGAAAGCAAGTTCGTCAACTGAAAGGTTAGTTTTTAAACTGTATCAATAATCTTAACTTTGAATACAATGCAGATGGGGCTCCTCTTCTTTTACTCAGGATTTTGGGGCATCTTCCCTTTATTCCAAGCTATTTTCACTTTCCCCCAAGAACGCCGAATGCTCGAAAAGGAGCGATCTTCCGGCATGTATCGACTCTCATCATACTTCATGTCAAGGATTGTCAGTGACCTCCCAATGGAGCTAGTCCTTCCTACTATATTTTTAACTATAACCTACTGGATGGCAGGGCTGAAAGGCAGTCCTGGAAACTTCTTTCTCTCATTGTTTGTTCTCTTGTATTCTGTGTTAGTAGCAGGAGGTCTAGGACTGGCTATTGGTGCTCTGGTGTTGAACCAAAGATCTGCTACCATAACGGGATCAGTAATCATGCTATCGTTCCTGCTCGCTGGTGGATACTATGTTACCCATGTCCCTGCCTTCATTAGCTGGGTGAAATACATCTCCTTTAGTCAATACACATACAAGCTGTTGCTGGGGTCCCAATACAAGCCTGCGGACACCTATACATGTGATGGTGCCAGAGGAGTTTGTTTAGTCGGAGATTATCCTGCAATAAAAAAAGTGGGGCTTGATGACCAAGTTCTTGGTGCCGTAGCATTAGGGATTATGCTTGTGGGTTATCGCCTAATCGCTTATCTTGCTCTCATGAGGATTGGAGTGGCTAAAAGGTAGAGCGAATGTTTTCCTTTTGTTTAGTTTTATGTCAGGACATTGTTGTAAGGTTGGCCATAAAATCGAAAAACCAAAGAGGATGTTTCATATGAGTTAAGAAACATTTCCTCTTCACTTCAATGCATAATATCCATGTGTTTTTGCCGTTTTTCTATTTTTTTTTTCATATGAGTTAAGAATTTTCGCTAATTTAGATGCTAATTGCTTGCACACATGAAAATGGATCAAAGTTGTTTTGCTGTTTTGATTCTGAAATAGTTAGCTGTACAACAGAATTCAAGTAATATGTCAAGCTTAAAAGGGTATTTAGAATTTATTTTTTAAAGTATTTTTTATTTATAAATATATTAAAATATTTTTTATTTTTTAAAAAAATTATTTTTGATATCGTTAAAATAATTTAAAAACATCAAAAAATATTAATTTAAAATAAAAAAATTAAATTTTTTAAAAAACTCTTTTAAAATATAAAAATAATTATGCTATAAATACATTACCACAAATTAATCAAACTGTAAAGTGGCCCAATCATATGTATTACATTGGGAGTAGCGATTTCTTCGAGCCCATCTTTCCCAAGGGTAAAACATCAACTTTTAGATGATGGATGGGCTTTATTTGAGTTTTATATTCGAGTTCTTCGAATCACAATAAAATAAAATAAAAATAAAAAAAGGGAGGGGCCCCGGCTAGAGAAAACACATGCATCATGCCCGTGTTGATTCCATCGGTCCAAATGGCATTATAGCTCACGAAAATGGCAAAAAAACTATATAAGAAACACTTGCCCACTCCATTCTAGCCTAGGAATGAATTATTAAAATCACTTGACATGATATGAACAGAAAAGATAAGCTGTCTGCCCGTCAGCATGCAATCAATGTCTTCTGACAACCTGCAAGAGATAATGACCTCCTAACTTGGTGGCTTGTCTAGTCACAGGTTCATGGTCCATTTACCAAAATGGGCTTCTTAAAAAAGGTCATGGAGCACAACTCAAGCACGTGATGGCATTTAAAACGAGGTTGAAATTCGAAAAACATTTAAAACATATTATATAATTTGATCTTGACTGTTCCGAGTCAAATTGAAGCTCGGAGCTTGAAGCTAATTCACGCTTTCAATTCAATAATAAAGAAGTGTGTAGTCTCATTATATTTGCCACATAAATGTTTGTTGATGGATGTGCTTACCGCTATGATGGTCAAAACGAATTAAATTCTGTTTTAATTGAGCCGTGATGCTATTTATCATGTAAAGTGTGTTTGTTTTAGCTTTTATGGTTAAGTTTGAAGTTAAGTACAATCTATTTATGCACAAAACTCAACCACAAAAACTACCTTTTATTACTTTTCTTAGCTTTTTTGGTGGGCCCCACATACAAAACTCCACCTCCACCTCAAAAACAAACACCCTCATAATGTTTTCAGTAGCGTTTAGATACGCTTTAAAAGTTTGTTTTTTTAATTAATTTTAATGTGTTTTAAAAATTAAAAAAATATAATATTTTTTTAATGAATTTCCAAATAAAAATAAATATCTTACACTACATAAACATGCAATAAATAGTATGGAATTACTGAGGAATGTCAACGAATGAAATTAAGTTTGAAATCAAATTTATGATAATGGATTGATCTCTCTCTTGATCATCCTATATTTGTATAACAGGCTTTACAGCCCATTAAAGGCAAAGTAAAGGAGAATATATTAGGTATTTATGACACTCGATTGGTTGTCTCTTATCACGTAATCTCTGTATTCCATGATTTTGGCCTGTGGGCTGCTACGAACGCACGAGTCGCATACTTTGAATAAATTAAGGCCTTTTGATAGTATGCTCATCGAGTCAGTATTGAAGTCCTTTAAAGATTTTAATTCGACACTTGGCCTAAAAGGCTGAATTTTTTTTTCTCAGCATTAAAAGAGTGAAAATTTTGCAAAATACTATGTAGAGAGAATATACTGTACGGAACGAGAGAGGTTATTTTTTTTTAGATTAACGTGGGTGTTCAGATCAGATTAGGTATATCTCGATTAATTCCATGGATCTTAAAATTAATGATCATGTAAGCTTCCAGTGGTCCTGAGAGGACTTCAACTCGTGACCATTAAAAAACAAACTCAAGGTTTGACTAGTTAAGCTACCCTTCAGGGTTATATGATGGAGACTTTAATTTATTTATTTATTCTTTTTGAAATATAGGGGGCTGATTGTGTCTAGGTTGCCCAAAGCTCTCAGCTAATTTTAGATAATTTAGAAAAAAGCATATAAGATTTAATACCTCCACATAGCTATTTACTATAAAAAAAAATTGGTGTAAAATACATACATCATTATTTTTATAAACAGTAAAGTTTATGTTTTTTTTTAAAAAAATTTTTGTTCTTTCAATTTAATCATTCTAGAATCTAATTAGATGAAATTAGGCCTTAAATTATCATAAAAATACAAAATTAAAAGACATATGACTGAAATATAATAGAACATGAAAGAAAATACATAGCTAATCTCAAATTCGTTGCAATTTTTGTTTTAATCCCAAAATTTAATTTTTAGTTCTTATGTTAGAGAGAGGAGAGAGAAACCTCCTAGAAAACAATTAAGAGAAAAAAAGTAATTGGTTATATAACTTTTTGATAAAAAAGCTCATCGTTCTTGGTATCAATAAGGTTTATTTAATGATGGAAATTGAGTGTAGTGGTTATGAACATTTATCTTACTTGAAAACGTAGATTAACACAGTTTAAAGATTTTTCCTTCGGTTGATTTTTATTAGGGTGATTTTAATGTTATAATGTGGATCAGGAAGATTTTTAGGTGTTTTTCAATGAAAACAAGTAGAAAATTAGATTTAACTTAAAATCCCTCTGTTTTTTTTTAGACGCCATTGCAATTGCTAGATTCTAGGTTGGTGTCCAATAAGCAAGATATTGTTTGTTTTTTTAAGTAAGGGCTAGACAAAAAAATATAAAAAAAGGTATGGCCCAGGCCTCCCTCATGCCCAAAAACTTGGGTTTTTTTTATGACCCAATAATGTTGGGGCATCTAAACCTATGTACTTGACTTCTTCTTTTTTTTAATATATTTTATTTTTTAATTTTATTATTTAAATTATATTTTTATAGATTTTTTTTAATTTAATCATTTGATATTTAGTTGATTTTAAAATGGTCTTTATATTTTTTTATTATATAATTAAAATAAAAAATTTTATTAAATCTAGTGGAATCCATGATCTGGCCACCCAAGTTAATATATATATTCTCATCTTAATATTAAAAAAAATTTATATCATGATATGTTTTAAAGTCAAATAATAATTTTACTAATCAGGTTGTTTTCTAACATGTATTTGGACCTTTTCTAGTTAATTGTTTTTTAATTATTTTTATCTTCAAACTTGTCAAATCTATTAAGGAAACTTTCATATAATTTATTTAAAACTTGGTATAAATAAACTGAGTTTTTTTTAATTTAACTTAGACTGAATTTTATATCAAAAAAAAAAACTCCATTTAAATATCTTTGTATATTCAAAATAGTTTTGCTTCGATCGGCAGCACAGGGCTGCCAATCGTCTAGTTGATACTTAATATGGATGGAATGAGATATCGGAACGAATAATACAAAACTCCTTTAGAATTGTGGAAACTTTTGTTGTTATCCTTTAATTTTTTACCATCCAAGCATGTAGGCTGCTGCAATACAAGCCAAACCTTTTTATTATATTACTTTCCAGTCTGTAGTCAAATTACCACTTCTATTAAAGCAACATGTTTTCAACCAATAATTACCACTTACCAAATAATTAATTAAGAAGCTACTCTGCCCTTGGGGTTGTGCTCTAGCGGTGTGAGCTGCTTTTTCCTTTCTTCCGTGCCCGAGTTCAACTTTTATATGCACGTTTGTCATTTTTATAGTGTCTTTACCTGTTCACTGAACTTGCAGGATATTTAGTGGACCGTGAAGATTAGTCGTGATACGCGTAAACTAGCCTGAACGCCCCACACTAATAAAAAAAATTAAGAAGCTACTCTCACTAATAAAAAAAATTAAGAAGCTACTCTCGTTAACATTATCAATTATACTCTAAAATGGTTTTTGTGTTAGTCAAACTCTATATCTAAATACCACAGATTCGAAAATAGCAAAACGTTTATGAAATATTCTCTTAGTGTTAGTGTTTAAAGTTTAGAAGTGTAATTATCAACAGAAGAATAACAGATAGAAAAATACTTTTATAAATCATATTATTAATGATTTCAATTCTTTCAATAATATTTTTATTTTTTAATTCCACAAGTAATTCTCTCAGTATTTGCCGATAAATTATTAATGATTTCAATTCTTTCAATAATATTTTTATTTTTTAATTCCACAAGTAATTCTCTCAGTATTTGCCGATAAAACTTTTTCCGTCACCCGCTATTAGTAACCGTTGAAATATTTCATCTAGTTTATATATACTTGTTAAGTTCTTTTATTTAACGTGCCAATTAAGCTCTCTTAGATGACAGTACTTTTAATATGAATTCTTATAAAAGGAGATTCAACAGTATGATTTCCTAATTTGATTATCTTCTAGGAGTACAGATTAATGTAATTCAAATCTTCATCTTGAAGTAGTCTTAAGAGTCAAGAACTCGAAGAGGCGAATTTAGGTTAGCATTTAGAAACTGAAATGTGGTGTCTATCCGAATGTAGAGCGAGCCTTCTCCTACCAAAACAAAACAACAAATTAAATCCATTAATTTCTACCCTTTGCAGCTGAACAATGAGCAAAGCAACTCAATCTATTTCTTCGTCGGCACTTAATTGAAACGGACGTTCTCTCTATCTAGCCACAAAGTCAAATGTCGTGGTATTGAAAATCTTGAATTCACCGCTAATACTTTGAATTATTGCTTTAATTTAATTTCATATTCATAAAAATTGTTTTTTTTTGTGCATAAAATTCAATATTGTTGAAGCTAATATGAGAAAAACGCTCAAATTGTTGAAGCTAAATCCCATCCCATATATATGCGTGAAGTCACCCTAACTAGCTAGTCCTCGTTAATTTCAAAAAACACGAGTCCCCAAATAATAATTTGTGGCAAGTGAAAGTTCGAGGAAGCATCAGTCATGCATGACTTTACTTTGCATCATCAGACGAGCAAGATTTCAAAACCCACGTGTGGAACCTCAACAACTGTCTGGAAACTTACATGCCGCCGGCACAAAGATTTGGTCACTCCGAATCTCCGATTTCCGTGATAGCTGCAAGTCTGGTCAAAGTTAAGAACCATCCACCTCCCCCAAACGACCGCCTTCAAACACTATTCATCTTCACGTGTTGTATAAAATAATATCTCCTAGTCGCAGCCTTCACAGCACACACAAACACTTTATCTTCATATGTGAATTTTTTTCTTTTATTTGTATGACAAGAAAACTCTAAAAGGTGGATTGAATTGTATAATATATATATATATATATATATATATAAATAAATATATATAAGCATGAAATTGTCAACAAAGAGATAAAATACAAACGTGTCACTAAATGTATATGACCATTGCTCCGTGACCCACCAAACACTTCTACTCTTGACATCCTTCTCTCTCTCTCTACACCTAAGTATTCGGCGTCCACATAATTCTGAAATAATAATTTATTCCTGTTTTGCATTGCATCGGGGTTATTTTTTAAAATATATATTTTTTATAAAATAAGATATATATATTTTAAAAGAATTTACTTTTTATATCAATATATTAAAACAAATTAAAAATATAAAAAAATTATTTATTTAAAAGATATTTTTTCTCCGCGAAAACAAACCGCTATATATGATTAATCATGAGAACACGCCAGATCCTTTTATTTTTATTCTTTTGCTCAAACTTTGACCCACCCGTCATCAATCATGGCCAGCATATTCTCTCTTTTTGTTAAAATGACACCTAATGCTGTCACAAAATAAGATTAAAAAAATGTCATACTTGTAAGCCAGTTCCTGAAAGGTTTTGAGTGAAAGAAACCCTAATCGGACACATATATACTCTCCAAAAAAAATAAAAAAATAAAAATAAAACCCCCAGGTTACGTGTCTAAATATAAAAGCCTCAGTTTGTATGTTGTAACGCCATGTTTCTTTTCCTCTGCTTTCCCTCTCCCACCCTCCTCTCTTAAAAAAAAAAAAAAAAAAAAACACTCCATCCCATGCCTAACTTCACTCAACAAAACACCCACGTGTCGTCACGTGATAAATGATTGAACACATCATGTTAAGAATTTTTTGTTGGGACATGCAGCGATTGGTACTGCCGTTAAGGTTTCTAGAATGTGATGTTTGTGTTGACACGTGTACATTCCATAGATGACTCACCACTGTCCTTTAGAGACGGTTCATGCACCGAAGAGACCACAAGTATTTCTCTTCCTCTCCATAACGGAGGAGTTCCACTTGGATAAGGTCGGCCGATTGATGGATCACGTGTCGTGCTCTTAACGGTGACAAGCATAAAGTGGACCCCATTAACCCAAACACTAAGACAAGGACGACCGTACTTATCTCTCTCCCGCCCTTCATCCTCCCCTGTATAAATAAGTCCCATTTCATCTTGTCAGAGAAAAAAGAAAGAAAAGAAAAAAAAAAAAAAGAATAGAGAATTCTAGCTCTAGTTCTTCTCTCTAGTCCAAGAAGCAATTGTGCGCTAATCTACAGTCTGAAAAATGGGAGTGCAAGAAACAGACCCTCTTGCCCAACTGAGCTTGCCACCGGGTTTTCGGTTTCACCCGACTGATGAGGAGCTATTAGTGCAATATTTGTGCAGGAAAGTTGCTGGTCACCATTTCTCGATGCAAATCATTGGTGAAATTGATTTATACAAGTTTGACCCATGGCTCTTACCAAGTAATTAATAATCTTGCTCTCTAATAATGTTCTCTTACTTAAAAGAATCAATTATTAGTTATAGCAATAATAAATTTCTTGGGTTAATATTCTTCTTAATTTGTTGTTGTTACCAGGCAAGGCGATATTTGGTGAAAAAGAATGGTACTTCTTTAGTCCTAGAGACCGTAAGTACCCAAATGGATCGCGACCCAATAGGGTTGCCGGGTCTGGGTATTGGAAGGCCACCGGTACTGATAAAATTATCACATCAGATGGACGTAAAGTAGGTATCAAGAAAGCTCTCGTCTTTTACATTGGCAAGGCCCCAAAAGGAACCAAAACTAATTGGATCATGCATGAATACCGCCTTATTGAATCCTCTCGCAAACATGGAAGCACGAAGGTACCAACGAAATAAATTCCATCTGCAGATTAATTTTAATTTGTTTTGATACAAGCATCAATATTAATTAATGATTTTTGTTAATTTTCTTTGTTGTTACAGCTGGACGAATGGGTATTGTGTCGGATTTATAAGAAGAAATCAATTGCTGCACAGAAATCCATGTCAGGTGTTTCAAGCAAGGAACCTAGTACTAATAGTCCATCTTCATCATTCTCTTCTCATTTCGATGATGATGTCCTTGACCCGTTGCCGGAGATTGATGACCGCTTCCTTGACTTGCCTCGAACCAACTCACTCAAACCAAGGCAACATGAAGAGAAAATCAACTTGGCCACTCTGGGCTCAGGGAGTTTTGATTGGGCGACTCTTGCTGGGCTCAACTCGGTGCCTCAACTCGTTCAAACACAGCCTTGTGTGAGTTACTCGAACAGTAATGTTCATGATGTGTATGTTCCTTCAATGTCCCAACTATGCCACATGGATACATCCGCGGAGAGGATGGAAAACTTGGTTGAAGAGGAGGTTCAAAGTGGAGTTAGAACTCGGCTGGATAGTGCTGGTAACCCAGTGTTTTTCCAACAAAACTCGAGCGTGAGGCCACAGATCTTCTCTAACTCATTTGACCCGTATGGGTTAAGGCACTCGATCCAACCGGGTAGTGGGTTCGGGTTTTAATCAGTAAGAAAATGTTAGGGAAGAATTAGGAGTACATTTCTGTAAAGAAAAGTACAAAGGGATGCATTTATGTAAATATTTGGATTCTTTGGGGGCTAACTTTTGAGTTTAGATTCCAAAAGAGAGAAGAAGCTAGGGAGCTGCTTTGTTCAAAAGGCAAGAGAAAATTGCCTTCCCTTCTGGGTTGCTAGAGGATTAGATGCCATGTACACGAAAAAACTTGCTAGTATTTTGCAGCACAATTTTCTTTGAACAATGAATTACAAACATTGCGATGCTACTTGGAAAGTAAATATTAATTGGTATGGAAATTAAATTATAGGTCTGAATTTTTTTTTTATTTTTATAATGTTAAATATTCAAGCCAATTTACATATGCCTCAATTAATTTTATGAGATTATAAGATTAATAACTTACATATGTTTCAACTAATTCTATGGGACTATAAAATTAACAACTAAATAAATTTTTAATGGCTCTAAAAGTTAT
>Ga0325410_1001784_pt1 | contig 23843 bp, 15 predicted proteins | sample PopdelMetagenome_16_FD_206182 | JGI IMG/M metagenome (GOLD analysis project Ga0325410, IMG submission 206182) | Populus deltoides microbial communities from Bellville, Georgia, United States - Xylem-PdIQD-R3 | ecosystem: Host-associated > Plants > Phyllosphere > Stem > Wood/Secondary xylem...
ACTTTTCTCTTTATTCTAAACACCCAGTGCATTGGCGTGCAGGGAACTAAGTCCCAAGTACCATGTCTTATGAGTTCAGTGAGCTCACTGGATATGGCCTCACGCCACTGAGGGTGAGATATGACCCGACTAGGGGTGATCATTTTCGGTTCGGTTCGGTTTTTACCTAAAAAATAACCAAACCGATTTTTTTTAAAAAAAACCAAAATCGGTTCAAACCGACTGGTTTCGTTTTGGTTATTTTAGAACAAAAACCGAAACCCAACCGACTGATTTCGGTTCGATTCGGTTTTGGTTCGGTTATTTTATATTAAAAACCCAAAACTATATTATTTTTTGGGTTTTTTTTTTTGTAATTTCTAATGGGTTTGGTTTTGATTTAGCTTGATTTTTTTTTGTTTGGTTTTTTTTATTAATTTCAATTCGGTTCGATTTGGTTTCAGGCTTATGAAATCGAACCGAACCGGTTGGTTTTTTTAAATATTCTAATCGGTTTTATCGGTTTTTTTACAATTTGATTTTTCTGTTATTTTTTTCTGGTTTAATCGATTTTTTAGTTTTTTTGCTCACCCCTAGACCCGACTCGTACTGGTTGGTTCAATGGTCTCAGGAAAAGGGGTTTGGACACAAAATTGAGTTGTTTGGGTATGAAAATTTGGTTCATGGATTTGGTTTTCATTTGATGAACTCTTTAGGTTTGGATAGGCTGGCCTAGATTCTTTTCAATAGATGATTCATGTGAAATCAAAGGCATCACAGAGTGAGAAACATTGAAATTTTTAGATGCATTAGAATCAAGATTTGATTCTTGAGAATCTTGACCTAGGTTATTTGGGAAATGAAAAGATTGTAAAGAATTAAAGTTACCGAGGTTACTTGAAGAGGACGTAGCAATGGCAAGGACACCTTCCTAAGGCTCTGGTGACAACAATGAGACAAGAGATGATGGTGCTGGTGGCTCATGGATATCTAAAAAATAGAGGAAGATGTTTGAGTTGTTGGTTTGGACTGATTGTGCAAAGAAGACAAGTGGATTTGATTTGTGAATTTCATCAAACAAGACATGACATGAGATAATACATTTTTTGAGCATGGGTTCTAGACACATGCATTTTAGGTTTGTGAATCTCCAAGGAAAATACATGGTTTGGACTTGGGCTGTTTTTTATGAGAGTTATAGCTTGTGTGAGTGAATAACAAAGGCATCCAATTTTTTTTAATTTGAGGTAATTGGGCTTTTGGCCATACAGGTTCTCATAAGGTGATTTGTTTTGAAGAAGTTGTGTGAGTTGTCTGTTTATAAGATGTTTATAAGATATAAGGCTGTTTAAAATGCACGTGGCCAATATAAAGGATCAAGAGAAGCATCATGAAGAAGTGTAAGGGTTGTTTCAACAAGATGTCGATGTCTACATTCAAAGACACCATTTTGTTGTGAGGTGTAAGGGGTAGTGGTGTAATGATAGGTCCCATTGTTAGAATAAAGTGCTTTGATTTCTGTTTGAAACCGTGTTTCAATAAATTTTTTGAAATGTGGAAAAATACTAGAAACACTAAATTTATTAAGTATTGGATAAAACCACATATATTTAGTATAATGATCAACAAAAAAGAAGATAATACCAGGATCCATCAATTCCAGTATAAGTAGTTGGTCCCTAAACATCAATATAAATTAGTTCAAGTGGATCATGACTTTGGAGACTAGTTGCACGGAAATGTTGTTGATGTGCTTTGTCGATGGAGCATGAGCTATATAATGAGAACAATTTTTGTGATGTGATTGAAAGGGAAAAATTCTTAACAAGATCGTGGACTATTTTGAGTGATGGATGTCCAAGATGCTTATCTCAACAAAAATATTATTTTGTTTAGTTAGATGATGAACAAAGACCAAATTTTTGCAAAGATTTGGATGTAGAGTATCATGTAGTATAAAGGTTTGTTTAGGTTAATGTAAGGCCAGTGAACTACCAGTGTGTCAGCAATCCAAACCTAAACCATTACCTAGAATTACTTCATTTGTGCTATCATATTCCAAGCGAGTAGACAAATTTGCTACATCACTCATGATATTGTGTGAAGCACCCGAATCAAGAAGCCAAGTTTTTTCCTTTTCAATAGATGTCTGAGCACAATTAATAGTTACAACATTACAACTATTAGCTAGCTATATGGCCCAACTGGTCACAAATTTGACATTTGGGTTGATAGCACCGGTTGAATTTGTCGGGCTTGTTTGAACTATTGTGAAACCAACGACCATCTTGCTGTAAATTATTCTGAGATTAGGTTGAGTTGAGCATGTCAGGACGCTGTGGTCCATTAGATCTATGAAACTTCTTTGCAAAATTGCCTCTATAGGAACCTTGTTTCATTTAGTTTGAGTAGTTGGCAGTTACAACCAATTGCCCAATTGCTGTGTTGAAGCCTCCAAACACCATAGGTAGGTCTCATGATGCCAATGATGTTTCTTGTCCATGGATTGGTGCAGTTATTTCCTTGAAACCATGCCCTAATTCATTCAGAATAGAGAGGGTTTGGTCATCATCTGAAATTGAATGGTCAATAATAGCGATTTCATTAGCCAATGCTTCACAACATGCAAATAAAATAATAGTGATTTCATTAGCCAATGCTTCACAACATGCAAATAAAATAATCTGTAATCAATCTATTCCCACGCTGAATCAAGGTAAGCTCCTCGTTTAATTGCATAACCTGTGTTCTTGAGCAACTAGCATATAAGGTGTTGAGTTTTTTCCAAGCTTGATGAAAAGTTTTTGTTGTGGCTATAAGAGGAGCAATTGTGGGAGATGTAGAGGATAGGATGACACTCAAAATAAGTTTGTCTTTCTAACCCAATGGGTTTTATTAAGATTGACAATTAAGGTATCATCGTGTGAGGGATACAAAGTAGCACCATTTACGTAGTCAAGTAAATCGTACCAAAGAGAAGTGCTTTAAATTGAGCATACCATTAAGGGAAGGTGGATGGAGTCAATTTTTCTTTGATTTGGACAGTGATATTAAGAGCAATAAGGAGTTTATCAGTATTTGAAAAAGGTTGGGTGTTAAGACTAAGGGTTTGACTTTGATCTGAAGGCGAAGACATAGTTAGAAATGGGATTGTTGGCTTGTGAGAAATTTGTGGCTTCGATACCATATAAGATAATAGTCACTGCTGGGACTTCAATGAATAGTTTTCCACTCTCTATTGATATGAAATCGAGTTTATATGCACAGCTTCTAGAATTCTAATATAGGTAGAATACAATTGTTTAGGCTAATCCTGTGCTATAACAATAGAGGACAACTACTTGGATGGATATTGTGTAGTATTTACAGATTGCAAGATAATAACAGAATATACAACATGATTTTAGGCTAGATGTGCTCTGGTGAAGCTTGATTCTAATTCATACAATCTTCCTTTATATGCAGAACATTAGTTCAAATAGGTTGACTGAAATTCCGTTACCCATATTCACATATTCACATGTTAATGTAAGTGCTGTGTTAAAATTAATCCAGAGTAATCTCATACTGCCTGCAATGAGTGAGGAATTTAATGATCAATTTGCAATATTTCCATTGGATGCAAGTTTGTGAGAATAACTCCTAGGATTTATTTTCAATAGCAGCTGCAAAAGTTTCCCAATCAGCTACTTTAGCAAGATATGATGTTTTCTTATGAGAAGAGTGTGCTGATGTGGTTAATCTTGACCTGGTTGAACAACTAGTTGTTCAATCAAGGTTCCCAGCCTGACTGGACTAATTCCAGTTCCTCTGCAAGTCCTGAGTCCTCTCATGGATCTTTGTAGACAAATAATATTATGCCTTGTCTGCAGGCTTCTTGATGTCTTTATTGAACTATTGCTGTTTGAATATAGGGTTATCCAAGCTTATAGTGTCGATGGTGATATTTCACTATGAAACTTTTTTTGATTTTTAGATAAAAACTACGAGTTTCTTATTTTGTAAATCACTGATACTAATTTGTAGAGTACTTATTGGGTGCATATAATTTTTCATAATGTCATAGAAACTTTAATTGTATGACTATCTTATCCTTTTTCTTGATCAATCATTATGCTCTAAATTTTATCCCCTTTTTAGTGGTAATAGCTTAAATTTGTGTTTTGCATTTGATATTTGAATTCACAAATGAATATGAATATCAAATGAACTGCAATCAACCTAATTAACACAAACAAACATTCACATCTTTAATGATAATTTTCATGCCACTTTTGTGCAATACTTCATCCCACCCCCACCCCCAACCTCCTCTTATAGAACATGTTATTTTGAAAGAATTCTTTTTAACACGCTTTTGGTGCATCATCCAGGTCCTATGATGCTCTTTGTGGAACTACTCTGGTGCTTAAATTGATCCCGGCAGTTTGTATCATTGCTTTTGCTGCATGGGTTCTTGACCCTCTAATGTGTTTGGGGAGGGCTGTGTTTCTCCATGTATTTATTCTATTACTATACTACATGCCTTTTCCTTTAACTGGGGGTCTAATAACCCCTTAATCCAGCGTCGCTGTTCCAAACATATAAATCCAGACTCTCCTTTCTGGCAATTTCCTGCAGAAATCTGATAGTAGTTGGAAGAAGAGTAGAACGTATTTGGTCATGACTTCTTATCTTCAACCTTTGCTGCTCTGGACTGGAGCAATGCTCATCTGCAGGTATTCGGAAGAAGCTGTGTTAATTCTTTGCCAAACACGGTTCCTACCATTCAGTTAGCATTAACTGTAGCCTGTATATTTCAGAGCTCTAGATGTAGTAGTTCTACCATCAGAAGCAAGCCAAGCTGTGAAACTACGACTTCTAAATTTTGTACATTCGTTATCAACTGTTATGGCATTTGCTTATTGTTTGTCAAGGTATGTTTAGTTGGTTCCCATACCCGTCTTTATCACTTACATACATTCATAGTTTGACTAGAATTTGTCAAATACTTGACCATTGGTTGATGGGTTCACTGCTAGTTCTTTACTTCCATCATTCACTTCACAACCTATTTTTTATTTTAGTTTCTGGTTACACATATTGGTCTCTGTTTTTTTTTTTTTTGGTGAACACATTGTTCATGTTATTTACTTTCAAGCTTGAAGTGCTGTTGGCTTTCATCAGGTTTTGATGGTATGCTATCGTTCTTTCACTAGTTGTAGGTTGTTGATTGTCCTAGTATTTTGTTTTTCAATCTCATATGAGGACATGGAATTATGTTTTCAAGTTATGACCAATTTTTTCTTTTACAGCTTGATTCAACAGGCACAAAAATTCTTCACAGAGACAAATGACTCCAGTGATGCTAGAAATGTATGTTAATCATGATTTTTAAAGTTTGCTACTATATTTAACATCTTTACTAGTGCTGTGGTTCTCTGGAACTTTAGTGGAGAAGTGAATATTTTCATTGTGGAACTCTTGGAAAAGAATTGATTAAATGTGGTGACCAACACAGAGACTGCTCAGAATGCTAGGGACTTCTTGTGCTCTATCATTTCCTTTCTTGAATTGATCTAGTATTTAATTTTAGGAATCAGTGAGATCCAATTTGTTGCCAGATGGCAATGTATCTCAAGCGAGAACATAAGCTCTCCTTTTACTGAGTTCCCATAATAACCAGCTGAAGCTTCTTATATTTCATTCAAAGTTATGATACTGATTATGCCATAATTTCCAAATGTTGGAATGCCTTGCCAATCTCTTGAAAGCAGTGGCGTTTTAAAGCACATCATGTTTGGATTGTTTTTAGGAAGCATCTGTGTTATGTTTGATTCATTTGTTTTGTCCAAAGTTTTTGCTCTAGGTGTGATTATAAATCTAGCTATTTTGAGGTCGCTTGGGATTTAAGTGTGAATAAAGCAGTTCCTTTTGTTTTGGCAGATGGGCTTTAGTTTTGCTGGAAAAGCTGTTTATTCTGCAGTCTGGATTGCTGCTGTGTCACTGTTCATGGAATTGCTAGGCTTCTCTACTCAAAAGTGGCTAACAGCTGGAGGCCTTGGTACAGTGTTGCTCACCCTTGCTGGCCGAGAGGTAAATTATGGCTTACTAGTCATATCATTGTGACGACTTGCTGCAGTTTTAAAATCATTCATTGTGGTTTCTAATGTTGAACATACATCATGCTAAGCGGATCTTCATTTACCTGGTTGGTTCGTGCATTCAGATATTTACAAATTTCCTTTCAAGTGTAATGATCCATGCAACACGGCCATTTGTTTTGAATGAATGGATTCAGACAAAAATTGAAGGCTATGAAGTTTCTGGTACTGTTGAGGTTTGTCTTTTTTCCTTCCTCTCATTGTAAAACGAGAAACCAGCCAGAACATATCATGTATTCCCTTCTTCAGTTAGCTTCATATGAGCTGAATAGGAATCAATAATCTGGTTCCTTTCTGTAAAAGAGAAGAAACCGAATTATTGGCTCTTTAACCATTTATGGTTCTATATCTAGTTAATCTCTCATGTTGTTCCAGCATGTGGGCTGGTGGTCTCCAACAATTATAAGAGGTGATGATCGCGAAGCTGTTCACATTCCAAACCACAAGTTCAATGTGAGTGTTGTGAGAAATCTTAGCCAGAAGACTCATTGGCGCATCAAGACCCACTTTGCCATCAGTCACTTGGATGTCATTAAAATTAATGTGAGGAGCAAACTAGTTCACTTGCTTGTAAATAGTAGTTACCGTCCAGTGCTTTTTGTTGCTTCTTTCACCTGAAAGGAGGATACATGTTAGGCCCTGCGTTTTCTAAATGCAGAATATTGTAGCTGATATGCGTAAAGTTTTGGCAAAAAATCCACAAATTGAGCAGCAAAGGTTGCACAGAAGAGTTTTCCTGGATAATATCAATCCAGAGAATCAGGCTCTTATGGTACGGCTTTAATTGCCATTATACTTTTTTAGAATTGAGATTCTTGCACCTGCTTTTATGAAAGTCTTACAAGAAACTAGAACTCATTTCCTTGGCTCTCTATTTGATTAATTTTTCTTTGCTAGGGAAATTTCTCCATTTGTCATGTATATACAGTTTATAGTGTGTCAAGCTCATGAAGTGTGGTGACTTGAGTTTTTGGACTTTATCAGTATGCATCAATCCTTTAGATCTCTTACATCTAGGATTTGATTTTTCTGGATGCACACCATTGTAAGTTACATTTTTAAAGGCATCTGGTTCGCCATATCTTCCAGAAGTCTGATGTTTTCTTTTGGGTATCTCAACCGTGTGCTTTGTTGAATGTGTAACTTTTTTTTACAGCAAGTACAATATTAGCTTTTCTTCCACATTATAATGTTTTTCTGTTGCAGATTTTGGTATCATGCTTTGTGAAAACCTCACATTTTGAAGAGTACCTATGCGTAAAGGTAAGACTAATTTTTGATAAATACTTAATGTGATTGATCAGATATAAAAGGATATGATGACAGAAGATTTATTTATTTCCGTTGCTATTGTTAATATTTACCCCATTGTATCTGAGTTGTCACTATTAGAGCCTTGCTGCTCTGTGATTGTATGTCTATTACCGAAGGATAGATGACAAAAATTCGAAACAAACTCTCAGAATTTTACTGTTGCTCAGAAAGAAGCACACCAACAAGCTCATTGTTTGGAATGTTGAGAGACCATAAATAGTAAAATAATGGCAGAGCCACTCAATTCCTAGTAGCCATCAGTTATTGGCCATCTTCTTCTTGACGTAATAACATTTGCAACGACTTAGATTATTTTATTATTTTTTATGGATGAATGATTAACCTCGTTGGATAGGGTGTTTAGACTGGTGATCTGCTCAATCTTAACACTTGAAGCAAAACTGACTTGTTATTGTAAATGGATTGATACAGGAAGCAGTACTCTTGGATCTTCTTAGAGTAATTAGCCATCATCGTGCTCGGCTTGCCACACCCATTCGTACAATACAGAAAATATATGGCGAGGCTGATTTGGAGAATGTGCCATTTTCCGACTCTATTTTCACACGTTCTGGAGCTACCGCTAGCCGTCCATTATTGTTAATTGAGCCCTTTTATAAAATTAATGGCGAAGATAAAGTTAAAGCTTCACATCGTCCACTTCATGCTAATGAGGAAAAAGATGCAAAGGTTGAAGCAGCTCTGGTATCTGAATTCAAAGCAGATACCAAGGCAGGATCAACGCCAATTGTTGACTCGAAAAGAGAGAAGGTGATCACAAAATCTACTTCCAACTCCAGCACAAATTCTAAAGTCTCAGCTGTCTTGGCATCCGATCCTCAACTTATCAGTTCAATGCCTGATAATTCAGTTCAAAACAATTCTGGAGTACAGCAGTCTAATGGAAGCATGGGAGATGGATGGAAGGAGACAATGGGTCAAAATTCTGAAGGCACAACCTCCAAGGGAGCAACACCTGAGAGGTCTTCAGTTGCTGCTGACCCAGAATCTGGAATTGAAAGAACTGAGAGTCCTGTCATTTCACAGGCCAAGCAAGATATTGAGAGATCTGTTGCATCACCATCAGTGACCAGGCCTTCTTTGGTGGAGAACCTTGTTCTCGGTGTTGCTCTGGAGGGCTCAAAACGAACTCTTCCAATTGAGGAAGAAATGGATCCATCTCCTTTCCCTTTAGAATCGAAGGAATTGGCTGCCTGCCGAAATGGAGGAGCTCCTCCTGGCAAGGATAAAAAGGACAGCCAGGACAATTCCTAGCACCTCACAAAGTGAGTAGTACGAAGATGATGATCAAATGCTAGGTGTGGAATGTGCCTCTTAACCATTAAATTTATGCAAGAACGCGGCAGCTGTGTTTTTAAAGCTGGCGCCATGCAGCCAAGTGTACTAGCTTGTATGTGTAAATAATTAATTATCAAATTGAAACTTGCGGGCTAATCAGGGATTCAGAGCAACCGCTGAAAAATGGAGAAAGAAAAAGGGAATAGGGTCTACGTGGAATCTGTTTACCATGGATTTTCGCTTGATGTTTTTGTTAAATTAAAGAACTTAAATTCAACTTTTCTAAAATATCATCTTCACAATGGATGGATATGTTAGGGAATTGGATTTTGTGTATCGTGCTTGCTGACCAATGATCTCAAGCAATCACAGTCTCTTGAAGTAAACAAATATTATCTCTTGTTTTTAGTCGCTATACCTAAGTAATCACACACAAATTTGTGGTTTGGTTGCACTGTTCATTCCTCTGGTTTTTTTTTTTTTACGAGTTTAGGGTGCTTGTCAATCACTCCATAGTTATTAAACCCGGTTTGGAAATTGACTCGGTTAAAGGGTTGGGTCCCGGGTTTTATGAGTCAACCCATAAAACCCGGGTTATTTTGTGGAACCCGATGTGAAGGGCGTGGGAGAAGGATGAACATGATGTGTTGTGGTTGTTTTGTGCAGAGAGAAAAAGGACTTTTAATCTTATCACCATCACCTCACAAAGTTCATCTACCCTCTCTGTTGCTTCACTTTCCCATGCTTTAAAATTTAAAAACATCACACAAACCCTCTCTCTTTTACATCTTTCCCTTGCAAATTCCCGTGGTTCATCTACTCTCTCTCTTTTACATCTTTCCCCTCACAAAGTTAAAGACTCGTTGACAGTAATAAAGCATGTGGTGCTGGTACTGTTACAGTGCTACATGTTGCCTCTCTCTCTCTCTCTCAGTGTTAATAAAGTCTGCTAGATGCTAAACATGGATTCCAGAAAGTGGAGTCGACTTAGGATCCAAAGATGTTCAAATCCAGTTCCAATCTGGATAAAAAAAAAAGAAGAGGATGAGAATCACGGCGGAGGGCTACTACCACTGGGAAGAAGAAAGCTTTTAGTACCTGATTCCCCGCTCTTAGTCATCGCTCTATGAAGGAGTGGGTGAATAAACATCCGGCAAAGGCTCGTTGGTTTTGTTTTGGAAGACAATAATAATGCTTGTCTTCAAACAAACAAAAAAAAAAGAGGGTCGATCCACCACAAAGGGACGTATTCGACCCTGTTTTGAAGCAAAGCAAGGAAAGGCCTCAAGATCTTCAAACCCAGATCGACTTGCAATTACAATCATCTTAAGCGGATCCAACTTCAAAATGTCGGGTCTCGTTCGGGTTCGCCCGAGTCATGGGTCGACCGGGTTTTGCCGGGTCGTTGCACCGGCCGGTCTTTTAACAAACCCGAACCAGTCCAGCCACCGGGTTGACTGGGTCCCGGGTCAACCTGCCGAGCCGGTTTGTGTTTAATAACTGCGAATCACTCACGTGTCACTTATTTTTATAAAAGTTGTAAATTTCATGAATTAATAAACTTTTTAAAAAACAAGGAAAAAATAAACAAAATGAAATGAATGCTTTTTTATTTTTTAAGAAAAGAAGAAATTTAAAACTTAAAAGAGTTTTCAAAAATATTTTTTTCCATGAGGAACACGTGTACTTATTTCAGAAAAATATATTACATTTTGTTTATTATTATTATTATTATTATTATTTTTTACAAAAATAAGGGAGTGATACAAAAGTTAAAAGAGTCAACTCATTGATGAATGAATGAGAGACAGTCTCTTAAAAATTTTTAGAAGTCAAACTTAAAAACAAAATGGAGAGGATGGTGGACGGTGCCACCGTATTTAAATGTACCGTGTACCACAGAGGTCATCTCTTTACCAAAATGACTAAACAATTCATTCAAATGGCCGCCTGGTATGTGTATTAATTATGGATCCTAATTTGCTGAATTCCCACTCTGGCTTTTCATATTTATCGACTGAAATTGCATGGAACAACATATCGGTTGGCTAAATTGAAACCACCAACCATTTCTCTTAAAATATGATGACCGGATGCTCTCCTTCATCATAAGCTTCGAACAAAATCTGAAATTAATTCACATCTAAACATAATTAGTATGCACAAGCCACAAACAGATAGACATCACCATGTTTGCTCTTGTGGTCTTCAAGTTTAGGCAAGCTCTATGAGTAGAAGTAACATGTCATCATATGGTCTACAAAACTCATACTGCCCCACAACATAAAATCCAAATTTATGCCTATCATGGTTAAATGATAATAATTTTTTTGTTTTTATTTTTATAATTGTTATTTGTTTTTTTTCCTTATTATTTTTTAATTGAAATTTTTTATTTATCAAATTTTATACTCATTCTTTTGATTGTTACTTATTTTATTTGAAATAATTTATGAAATAGTAATTATTATTATTTTAATATCTTTATCTTTCAATTTTTTTATTTGTTAGATTTGATTTCTATTATTTTAATTATTATTTATTTTATTTGAGATAATTTATGAAATTTTATTTCTCAATTTCATTCTTATTTAACTTTTTAATTTGTAAGATTTGTTCCTTATTATTTTAATAAATTTTTTTAAAATAAAACATTAATAAGTTATTTTCCAACTTATTTTCCATGATATAACCAAATATTAAAAAATATTTTTTAAAATATTTTTTATTATACCATCAAATATAAAAAAATAATGTATTTTTTTAAATTGATTTTAAAAAAATTTTATTTTCAAACAAACAAGGAATAATCTTGAAATGCAATGTCAAACTTCCCAATTTTCGAGTGAGAAGGTACAATACTAACGGGTGCTATTGCTGAAGCCCAAAGCTGCTATCAGCAATCCAAACTCTTCCCTGCCTAGGCACTTGACGGAATTTTGCTAGAGCAAGTTTTTCAGCTTTATCCCCACCAAAATCACATGATGAATCATGAGCAGCCATGTCTTCAATCTTTTATTATTATATATATTTTATTTTATTTTATTTTTTTATTTAAAATTTAATTTAATTTAATTTTTATATCAATTTTAATTCTTTTTTTTTCTTGTTATTTGTTTTTATCTCATTCTTTTCTTAATTGAATTTTTTTATCTATCAAATTTGGTTCATGTTATTTTGATTTCTATTTATTTTATTTGAAATAATTTGTTAAATTATTTTTTTTTAATTTCATTATCTTTGAACTTTTTTTTTGATAGATTTAGTCCATATTCTTTTCAATACTACTTGTTTTATATGAAATAAGTTATAAAATAAGATTTTTTTTTCAATTTCATTATTCTTTAACTTTTTATTTTTTGATTTTGATCTCTATTATTTTGATTGTTATTTATTTTATTTGAAATAATTATAAATTTAGATTTTTTTTTCAACTTCATCATCCTTTAACTTTTTCATGTATTAGATTTAATCCCCATTCTTTTAATAAATTTTAAAAAAATTTAAAACTAGAAAATGTTTTTCAACTTATTTTTCATGATACTGTCAAATATAAAAAAATAATTCACTTTTCAAAAATTTATTTTTCATGAAAATTACTTTTTTAAAAAAACTATTTTTTAACAAATAACCTTAGTCACCATCCAAGCATTTTGAAATCACATGCCACACTATCCATGAAACAAAACTCAACTTCATTTTCTCCAACCTAAACCTAGTAACCTTCACTTCACTCAAACAACATAGCCTCCATTACAACACTCCATCATCTTCCCTTTCCTTCAATCTCAACAACATCCACCTTTATTGTCACCTTCCATAACCACATAAACCACCATAGTTATGCATTTGCCCCTCATCCTTAACCTCAATTCTCCATTAAAATTAAAATTAAAATTAAAATCAAACCAAACCCAACTGCAACCCAAAACACCAATACCATTTTCCTTATAATCCTAGTCGGTTTTTCCTCCATTCAAAAACTCACTCAAGACTATAGGTCACTGATTAGTACTTAAAAGTGCATTCTCATTAAAGCTTTATATCATCATATTACACTAAAGTATCATTAAATTCTCTAACTAAAGCATCTTTTATAATAACAAGTCTGATAATATAATATATCTTTAATTTATGGTAAATGCTTGTTTTGAATACAAGTATATCTCACAATTCAAAGGTTGATTGATGTGATTAACTATTGAAAGTGAAGAGACAAAAAGAGGACTAGGCTAAGAGAAGAGATGCTGGTTCAATTCCAAACTGGAACACCATTCGGTTATTTGATCATAACTAGAGTTGTAGATCTCGGATTTAGGTCCACTTTATATGGATGGAAAGATAAGACATAGACCTAAAACTTTCATGAGAGTTCAAGACTCAATTCTGCCATTTTCAAGTTCAAATCTTAGCAACAACGGAGAAGTCGGAACCTGTCCTACAGCTCGAACACTGTTCGGTTTTCAGCTCATATCTTGAGTTCTAGAAGTCCAAATGAGCTCTGGTTTTTTTTTGTTGGAAAGCCAAGACAATTACCCACAGCTTTCATGGAACAAAGGGCTCAAATTCTGATGTTAGCAATGATATTTTGGCCAGCCAACAATATCAAAAATCTGCAAACAATATCAAGAACCAGCAGCCAATAATATCAAAAATCTGCCAACAATATCAAGAACCAGCAGCCAACAATGTCAAAAACCAGCCACCAAATCAATGGTTGCCTACCAATCAATAGTTTTGAATCTTAGCCTATAAAAGGAGGCATTTGCCATGTATTTAGTCATCTTGGTTTTCAGATCAAGATCATGTTCTTGCTTTCTTTCTTTATATTTTTGTAATGCTTAAGTTTTGCTTTCATTAATCTCTTGTTTATGCTTTTCATCATAACTATGTTCTTATCTAGTTTATTTATGTTCTTCTTTTTCATTATGTTTAGCTAAGTTAATTATGTCAAGGTGAAAAGGTTTCTCTAATGGTGTTAGAATATGTATAATATAAACTCAACATGGACTTTAATGTTTATATCCAAGAAAGATTGTTATTAACATGTTTTATCTTTTTATCTTACTAATTCTTAATACCTTGCTTGTTAAATGGTTAATCTAGATTTGTGTTGTATAACACTTGGTACATCAAATGCTCGATCCTTTAGTCTTCGGCCGACATTGTTATTATGATAGAAATTTGATTTGTTGTTAACATAAGCTAGCAACATGAATGCCTGATGATATTTATAAGTATGGTGTTTCTTAGATAAGATGATTAATATGATCATGTTAATAATTTATAATGAGCTAATAATGATAAATTATCCGATTGGAACCTCATTTGTGTGTGGTTTCCAGTTGAGTAATAAAAAGAATTTATATTATATTTATTTGAAATACCATTAGTGAATCCTTTAACCTTGACATCTTTTTTATCATTGTTTAATCTTTACACCAATATTACATCTCAAAGCTCTCTTCAACATCAATATCATTTTATTATTTGTAATTTATATAATTCACCTCTCTGTGGTTTGACCCCGGTCTTGCCGGGTTATTTATTATTTTGACACTCCTGCACTTGGGATAAGACATCAACTCTTTGATCGTGTCAATCACCCTTTTCAAGACTCACCAACCTCATCCCACCATCGCTCACTGATTTTTTTATAAAATAAAATCTTAGCCACCACAGTACTACCCCAACCAGTCCTATAGATCCATGTTTTCCACCTTTCACAGCATCCCTGTACCACACTACCCAATCATCCTTCTCACCAAAAGACCCTAACAACCATAGTTTTTCCTTTTTTTCCTAGTTAAAATAACCAACAACACCTAAAAATCCATTAACCAAAAACTCTTGACCATAGTAGACCAAAACCCATTCAACCCACCCTTATCAACAAACAATCACCACCACAGGTTTCTCTTCACTGATCTTAAACTTATAATCATGAAATCATAACCACCTATCTCCTACAATCTCTTCAGTTTAAGCCATTGTCCAGCCCATAAATAGTCTTGATCTTGCCACAAAAACATAGCCATGACCTACCATAATCCCAACCCTCTTCCTCACTAAAATCAACTTTAATTAGAAGTTTAGTTCACCCCAACACTAGCCATCAGAAAAAAAAAATTCAAAGCAACTAAATTTCTGTTTTGTTTCTCACATGTTTATAGGTTAATTTAGTTGGCATGTGATGAGCACACACGTCTCATTCCAGCAAGTCCAATTGATTAGCAGGCTCTATAAGATTTTCTAGCATCCTTTGAAGGATTTTTACTCACAAGGTCGATTTCAAACCTTATAATGAATATTTTTGTTATTTATATGTTTGATTTTGTGTATGATACTTTTGTGCATGAAAGATATTTGTATATGTTGTGTGAGTCTGAATGTAAAAACCAGCTTAAAACCCATCCCGAGCGAAATTAAGAAATTTTTATTTAATCTAGAAATAAAACACAAGTTAGATTAAATAAAAAAGTTTTAGATAATATGAGAGGGAAGAAATTAAATAAAGAAAAAAAATGTTATGGTACATATTATTTAAGAAGGAATGTTAGTGGGGGAAAAGGAAAATATGAAATAATAGGGGTCAATGTGCAAATAATAGAAAAAAATAGATTATAAATACCTAATTTCTTCTCTTATGGCTGACAATTTACTTCCTAAAATAGAAGGTGAATGCTTGTTTGATTTTCTTCTTATTTCTTGCTAAATCCATCAAAAATAGGTTTAATTAAAGTGATTAAAACATAATTAGGTAATCAAAAAAGGAGATTAAGTGTTTTGTTGGTTGTTTTGAAGAAAAATTCCAAGGTTAGGATTTGGAAAAGAAGAGAGGGGGAAACTTAGATTTTCTTACATTCATCTTTTGAGACATTATCCAATTAAGGTAAGAGACTTATCCAAAGAGATTAATTGCAATGATTTTTGTATTTTGTTGAAGAATTTCAATTTTTAAGATTATGTGAAAATTAAGATTTGTGGTGTTGATTATTGAAATGATGCAATTATGATTGAATAATGTTTTTAATCATGAAATATGGTTGGGTAATGAGTTAATTTCAAGAATGGAAAAAACAAAAATTCCTCCCTCATCACTTGGTGGTTTCAGCCAAAGAGGAAAATTGGAGATTTTGATACAATTGATTAGAATTGTGTGAAATTGTATGTTTATAAATGTTAATACATGGAAAAGATGGAAATTTTTCAAAAGAAAGGAGAAAAATCCTCACATTCTTCTTTTCCATAGGTTTGGCCAAAGCCCACTTTGAAGGGAAGCGTTTAATTTTGATCTTATTAATATAGGGGGTTATGTTTAAAAAAATTTGTTGAGTTGTTCTAGAGGTTTCAGAGTAGAATAATCATAAGGAATCGAAAATGGGATTTTATTCCTTTTATAGATAAGGAATTCGGCCAAGCATATGTAAGAATATTGAACTTGGTTGATTAAGTAGTACGCAAATCAGGTTGTGGCGATTAAAAATGGAATTGAATGCAAAAAAGAAATAAAAAGAAATAAACATTATATATGACAAGAATGTGGAAGTTTCAATATGAATAAAGTGAGAAATTCAAATCTATATGGAAAATGAGATTGATCCTTATGGTAGATGAATGATAAGTGATTTATTGATTATTTTGATACAGGAGAGGCCATAAGACCCAATCAGCAGTAGGGGACTATTTCACGTGCATAAATGTTAGGTCAGTGCCTAACACCTTTAAGGAGACTAATTAATTATTTAAATAATAGTTGAAAATTTCTTTAATTGTATCTTGATTTAAACTAAGAAGCATGAAAGGTAGATTGTAGAAACTAATCCCTGGTTAAGTGCCTTCATTACTCGGCGGATTGAGAAACTAATCCCAAGTTAATTGGATTAATGCCCTGATTATTGAGCAGATAAATAAACTAATACCCTAGTTAATGAGAGATTTGAGAAATGAATTCCCTGGTTAATGGGATTGTTGCCCTGGTGAATGGAAAATTATAGAAACTAATACCCTGGTTAATGAGATTAATGCCATGGTTGATGGACAATTAGAGAAACTAAATCCCTATGTAATGGGAGTAGTGCTATGGTTAATGGACAATTAGAGAATCTAGATTGTTTAGTGATAGAATAAACATCTAGTTAAACTAGTAATGATTTATGGCATGTCCGAAAGAATTGGTATTAACGATATTGAATTATGAAGTTAAGGGTTCATTTAAGAATAATTGTTTGATAAAGGATGTTGCGAATACTTATGTACATATATACATAGGTCATAATATTTAATTATTGATGCAACCATATTATTTGATAGTTTCACCCACATTTAATTAGTGTTTTGCCTATGTTTTATATATAAAATGCCTTGATATTCTTTGTTTTATGTTTTGAAGGCACTTTTGGATGAAAGATGCAAACTGGAGTAAATTGAAGGTAAATGACAGATTTGACCTTTAGTCGATGTTTTGTGTAGAACATGAGCTTTAGAGATCAAAATGAAGTGATTCCAATGGCATTAAAAAGCTAACATCCATACCTTTTTGTACATCTAAGGCAAGAAAATAAAATAAGGAAGAGCATAGAAATCGCAGCCTTCAAAGTCAAATCTCATAATATGCTAGTGTTGACCTTTGACCATTCCGACTTGAATATCTGGAGCTACAGAACTCCAATTGATGCAATCTCAATTGTTTTGGATTTCTGACTCAAAGTTATATCAACGCTCACAATTGCAGAAACAAATGATATCATATGAGGGAGATGAGTTTTCAAAGATGACAACTAAATTCTGCCAGCAAACAGATTTCGTGAAGAAGCGAGTCCAAATTACGTTTTGAAACATCTAAACCGATATCCAAGTTTTTATTTCAGAAATTTAGTTCCTCTAAGTCAAATCTTGAAGATTTCATGCGAGGCTATTTCTTTTTTTTTTAGAAAAATAGTTATTGAAGTATTTAAATGTAAACTGTCTACTTAAAGGAGGACTATTTTGTAAAATAGAGACTAGGGTTTTGTAGGATATAAAAAAAATGAGAGAAGAGAAGAGGGGCATCCAGCCAAGAAGAGAAAAATACCCCCTTCTCCTCCACAAACCCGAAATCATGCATTCCTCCTTCTTTTCAATTTATATGATGAATATGTTTGTTCTCCTATGCTTATTTTTCCTATGATTATTTATTTTAATTGCTAGAGTGGACTCTAAGTTATTATTGTAAACAATCTATTGTTAAGTTTAATATCAAAACCGGAGTTGTGGTATATGAACTTGTGAAGCAACTGAGTTTAATAATTGTGGCGGATCTACGTTATTAATCTAAGGGAGAACATTCAATCAAATCAAACATAGACTGCAGACAATTATGTTTTCTTGATTAATCAACTTATCTAGTTCTTAAGGCTGCCATTGAATTAAATTACTAGTGCGGACACTATGGTTGTTTGATGGTTATGGTTAGTTATATAGCGGATCCGTTAACTAACTCATGTTAAGAAGAGATAAATATTCAAAATATAAATTGATGTTTCGTTTCCATGACCAGTTCTGATTTCCCTAGGTGGATGTGTGCTTGCGACCAAGGTTTGTTCTCTTGATAATTCTCTGATTTTATTAAATTTTGTTTGATAGTTTTATATTTTCTTTTGCTTTATCTTAGATAACGTCCAACCCCTCCAAATTGCATATCATCTAGCATGAAAATCTGACTTGAACCTTCCTCGTGGGATCGACCCCTTGCTTGCTCTATACTATCTTCTGTTGCTTGCTCTATACTATCTTGTGTGTTGTGTTTTAAGTTAGGGTAATTAATTTGTGCGACCGCGACATCGCAACAAATTTTGGTGTCATTGCCAGGGAAGTAATTTTAGTTGATTCTTATGATATTATTTTTATTTACTGTGATTGTTATTTATTTTTCTGAAAAAAAGAGATACATAGTTTTTGCTTGCTGCAGTACTGTTAATTTACGACAGCGGTACTGTTTAAAATAGATTTTTTTGGTGGAATTAGGTATTGGCCTTTTGTTTCCTAAAGGAAAACAACGTTCTGAACAGGGCAAGTGGTAAACCACTATCCCCACCCTATCATGGCTAAATTCTGCTGTTTTCTAGGTTTTTTATGCAGTTTTAGTTTTCTAGCGTAGGATTTTCATACAATTTGCATTGTTTTTTATCTCTTATGTGGTTGGTTTCTTTTGAGTTTCCTTGATGATTTATACCTGTAACCCATTCTACTAACCAAAGTCAAGTGCAGGTAGATCTCGAAATAGAAAACACTTTACGCAGGTTACAAAAAGAAGCTTGAACGACAATGAACACTCAAGGAGCTTGTTGCTCCTAATGTGGAAAATCAACCATTGTGCATAAACATTGACAATAATATAAACTTCGAGCTCAAATCTAGTTTTATACGTTTGCCACCAACATTCAATGGTCTTGCAGAAGAAGATCCTCAAACTCATCTCAAGGAGTTCTATATGGTTTGCGTTGGCATGAAACCGAACAGAGTTGATGAAGAATAGGTTAAGTTGAAAGCTTTCCCTTTCTCCTTAAAAGGGGTAGCAAATGCGTGATTTTTCTCTATTCTCCCAGGTTCCATTGGAACTCGGAATGCTATGAAGAAGATTTTTCTTGAAAAGTATTTCCCAGCATCTCGAGTTGTCAACATAGGGAAAGAAATATGTGGGATTCAATAATCTCATGGAGAGACACTTTCTGAGTATTGGGAAAGATTTGAGCAACTGTGCATTTAATGCCCTCACTATCAGATACCTGATCAATTGCTTATTCAATATTTCTATAAAGGACTGATGCCTACTGATCATAGTATCATTGAAGCGGGAAGTGGAGAGGCATTGGTAGATAAGACACTCGAGGCTGCACGCCAATTGATCTCAAACATGGCAGCCAACTCGAAACAGTTTGGCACCCGTGGAGACTTCTCAAATAAACAAGTAAATGAGGTAAGTATTTCTAACCTTGAAAATAAAGTTAATGATTTTACTTTTCTTGTACGTTCTTTGGCTTGTGGAAATGTACAACAGGTGAAAGTTTGTAGCATATGTTCCTTACAAGAACATACCTTAGATATTTGCCCAATAATGCAAAAAGATTACATTGAACAGGTTCATGCAGTTGATGGAGGATTCAACAGACAACCCCAACGTAAATACGATCCCTTTTCCAACACGTACAATCCCGGATAGAGAGATCATCCCAACTTACGCTACGGGAACCCACCTCAATAAAGAAATCAAGGTCGACAATTGCATCCCTATGGATTTCAATCCTAACAGAATTTTCAAGTGAGACAGCCACCTCCATTCACAAACTCCAATGTTATGGGGTTGTCATCCAGTGATGATCTTCGTGAGATGATGAAAACTTTGGCTTCTAACACTGTGTCCTTGCAACAAAATGTCATGTCTTTTCAACAGGAAACAAGGTCAAGTATTCACAACTTGAAGAAGCAAATGGGGCAAGTAGCTTCAAAAGTGTGGGGGAATTGGAAGCACAAATGAATGGAAAATTGCCCTCCCAAGCATTGAATCCAAAAGAGAATGTTAGTGCGATCATGTTGCGAAGTGGGAAAGAACTTGAAGAACAAAGGTCGAAACAAATTGAGATGGAGGAAGAAGAGGAGATAGAAACCAAATTGAATATAAAGAATAAACATCCTCCTCCTTCACAAATTAAAACCACAACCATTACTCCCAAGGTAAGTCCTAACTCAATGAATTCCAGTTTTAAAACAATTCCACCCTTTCCTGTGAGTTCTTCTAGGTCAAAGAAAGAGGACAAAGAAAAATAGAGGTTTTCAAGAAAGTAGAACTCAACATTCCTTTGCTTGAATCTATCAAGCAAATTCCCAAGTATGTCAAAATCTTGAAGGAGTTGTGTACTACAAAGAGAGCTTTCAAACTTAAAGGTCATGAAATGGTAAGTATGGGTGAAGTTGTATTTGCTGTTGTTCAAAAAAATATGCCTTTAAAGCAAAAAGACCCACGTGCGTTTACTATCCCATGTGTTATTGGTAATGCTAGTTTTAAAAGGGGCTTTATGCGATTGAGGTGCATCCATTAGTGTTATGCCTAAACATGTTTATGATTCTCTTAGTCTAGAGCCTTTGAATAAAACTAATATTGTAATAAAACTTGCGGATCGTAGTTTTATTTATCCACTTGGTGTGATAGAAGATGTCCTAGTCAAGATTGATAGTTTGGTTATTCCATGCGACTTTTATATTCTTGATATGGAACATGATTCTTGTGATTCATCAAACAACACTCCTATATTGTTTGGGAGACCATTCTTGAAAACTGCCAACACTAAGATTAATTGTGGTAAGAATACTTTGTCTATGGAGGTAGGAGATGAAAAAATTGAATTTAATTTTCATGATGCAATGACATATCCTTATAGCAATGTTTATTCTATCACATGCTATGACCAAGTTGATAAGTGTGTGCAACAAGTTTGTGATTTTGATTGTGAGGATGGATTAAGCGTAGCTTTGAGCAATGGTTATGATTTTACCTAGATAGAAGAGATGGAGAGGCATATATATGTTCCTCAAAACGTGCATGAATCAACATTGGATTTGCAAGCTTTGCAAATTGTCCTCCATGATGCAGGAGTCCTTCACCCCGTCACGGACGGTGAATGGGTGGCGCCTATCCTTTTGGTGCCTAAAAAGATTGGAATTACGTTGGAAGAAATACAAAATGATGCTTATGAGAATGCAAGGATTTACAATGAAAAGACCAGGAGTCTTCATGATCGAATGATTACAAGAAAAGAGTTTAATGTTGGAGACAAAGTCCTTCTTTATCATTCATGTTTGAAACTTTTTCCTGGAAAGTTGTGCTCTCGTTGGATTGGACCCTTTGTCGTTTCTAATATTTTTTTCTTATGGTGCAGTTGAAATTACAAATTTAGAAACAAACAAAGTGGTTAAGGTCAATGGGCATCGCTTGAAACCTTTCTATGAAGGTTGGACGACAGAATTCACCGCTTCTGTGGAGTTAGCTGAACCGATCTATGATGAATGAGCATGCCAAATGTTGAGCCAATGACATAAAACATTGAGGAAAATTTTGTGTTTTAAGTGTGGGGTTATTAAGAGAATTTTGGTTTTCTTTGTTATTTTTCAAAAAAATAAAAAATAAAAAAAATCTATGTTTGATCTTTTTGAACTCCTATTGGCTTATGAGAATGCGAGTATTATATATGATAATTAATTGAGATAGATGAAGATATAAATTATAAATCATAGAATTTGTAGCCTCATCTCTTAGCTTTCCAACGACACTAATTTTGCTTGAATCGAAGTTATATAACTCCAGATATAGTTAAAAATCTGAGGAGAGGTCAAACAGTAACAGTTCAAAAACGAGACAGTAACAGTTGGATAGTGATAGTCCAAGTGTTTGTTGATGAGCGATTTTGACTATCTTAGAGGCAGAACTGGGTTCTCCTTAATCATAGAATTTGTAGCCTCATGTCTTAGTTTTCCAACGAAACTAATATCGCTTGAATCGGAGTTCTATAACTCCAGATATAGTTAAAAATCTGAGGGGAGGTCAGACAGTAACAGTTCGAAAACGAGACAGTAACAGTCCAAGTGTTTGTTGATGAGCGATTTTGACTATCTTAGAGGCAGAACTGGGTTCTTCTTGAAGCATAGAACTTGTAGCCTCATGTCTTAACTTTCAAACGACACTAATCTCATTTGAATCGGAGTTTTATAACTCCAGATATAGTTAAAAATCTGACCGTTGGATCTCCATCAAATTTTTACAAGAGTTTCTGAACGTTGTTTTCCTTGGAGTAGATGTGGAATTGCTAATCGATGAGGCGTGGGTCTCGTCGCTCCAGACCAGGGTATCGGTTCGAAAGACCATAACTCTTGATCTGACCATTAGATCGCCCATAAAATTTTAGAAGAGTTTTCGAACGCTGTTTTCTTTGGGGTAGATGTTGAATCGCTATTCGGTGAGGCGGAGGTCTTGCCGTTCCAGACCAGAGTACTGGTTCAAAAAGGGCATAACTTTTGATCCGACCGCTGGATCACCCCTAAATTTTTAGAAGAGTTTTCGGACGCAGTTTTCCTTGGAGTAGATGTGGAATCGCTACTCGGTGAGGCGGAGGCCTCGTCGCTCCAGACCGTAGTACCGGTTCGAAAAGGGCATAACTTTTGATCTGATCGTTGGAGACCTCACATTTTTACAGGAGTTTTCGGACATTGTTTTTCTCGGAGTAGATGTGGAATCGCTACTCGCTGAGGTGGAGGTTTCGTCGCTCGAGACCATGGTAGCGATTCGAAAGGGCCATAACTTTTGATCCAACCGTTGGATCTCCCTCAAATTTGTACAGGAGTTTCAAGACGTTGTTTAACTTGGAGTAGACATGGAATTGCTACTCGGTGAGGCGGAAGTCTCGTCGCTACAGACCAGAATATCAGTTCAGAAGGGCTATAACTTTAGATCCGACCGTTGGATCGCCCTTAAAATTTTATAAGAGTTTTCAGACGTTGTTTTCCTTAGGGTAGATGTTGAATCGCTACTCGGTGAGGCGGAGGTCTCGTCGCTCTAGATCACAGTACCGGTTCGAAAGGGGCATAACTTTTGATTCGATTGTTGGATCTCCCATAATTTTTTACAGGAGTTTTCGAAACTGTTTTCATTGGAGTAGATGTGGAATTGCTACTCGGTGAGGCAAAGGTCTTGTCGCTCCAGAATAGAGTACCAGTTCGAAAGGGCTATAACTTTTGATCTGATAGCTGGATTGCCACCAAATTTTTACAAGAGTTTCCGGACTCTGTTTTTCTTGGAATAGATGTGGAATCGCTACTCGGTGAGACGGTGGTCTCGTTGCTCCAGACCAGAGTACTAGTTCAAAAGGGCCATAACTTTAGAACCGACCGTTGAATCGCCCTCAAAATTTTATAAGAGTTTCCGGACGTTGTTTTCCTTGGAGTAGATGTCGAAGCGGTATTAGATGCGGCGGAGGTCTCGTCGCTCCAGACTAGAGTACCGGTTCGAAAGGGACATGACTTTTGATTTGACAGTTGGATCTCCCTTAAATTTTTACAGGAGTTTTCGGACACTGTTTT
>Ga0325410_1001791_pt1 | contig 23793 bp, 11 predicted proteins | sample PopdelMetagenome_16_FD_206182 | JGI IMG/M metagenome (GOLD analysis project Ga0325410, IMG submission 206182) | Populus deltoides microbial communities from Bellville, Georgia, United States - Xylem-PdIQD-R3 | ecosystem: Host-associated > Plants > Phyllosphere > Stem > Wood/Secondary xylem...
GCAGGACTGACTGGTTTTCATCTACAGAAGTTAAACAGATTTTCAACGAAGCCCAGGTCGTGTTTGCAAATTGCAATTTATAAACATTTAGTTTTTTGCGTTTAAAAATATTTTTGTAAAAATTTAATTTTTTTTTTATTTTAAATTAAATTTATTTTGATATTTTCAAATCGTTTTTACATGTTAATATTAAAAATAATTTTTAAAATTTAAAAGTAATATTTTAATGCATTTCTAAGTAAGAAATACTTTAAAAAACAATCGTTATCACACTTCCAAATATTCTATTAGACTGCTAAATTAAAAAAAATCAATTTTATTGAGTGATGTTTTGAGTATTGGAAAAATGTTTTTGTAGATTTTTTTTTATTTCAAATTAATTTTTTTTAGTATTTTAAAATTATTTTTATATATTACTATTAAAAATAATTTTTTAAAATTAAAAAAATATTTTAATACATTTCTAAATAAGAAATACTTTAAAAAATAATTATTATCATATTTTTAAATATTTTATTATACTGTTAAATTAAAAAAAATCAATTTTAGTGAATGATGTTTTGAGCATTGGGGGCACCATTTCCACCAAACCTTTATTTTATTGTACATGTCAATAATCTTGGTTATATTGGTTAATGTAATATTTCATCTACTTTTGGTATTTGCTTAATGTGATTTGTTTGCTAGTTTTCATGCTATGTTCATCCTTGTATGGCATAGCAAGATTGTTAAAAATGTAATTCTTCTATTATTTAAAGTGTTATTTACATGAACAAAAATTAAAAAAAAACATTTATTATTTGGACACAAGTTCTAAATTAATTGAACATGGAGGAACTACACTCTTAATGATAATGGAATAACAATGAACTTGATGAAAAAATTACTGGAGGGATCATGCTGACAGAATATATAAAAATAAAAGTGTCCATAAAAATATATAATTACAAAAAAGAATTATATGTATAAATATTTTTATTATTTTTTATGGGTTATGAATTTTATGTTCTTTTTTTTTTCATGTTTGTTTCTTTCTTCAAAGGGAATCTCAAAAAATAATTAATAAAATAGCACTTATTATTATATGATAAGTAACCTTTTTTTTTTAGTGCATTCAATAACCTACACCTGTTTAAATACTAGTATGACCACCGTCAACAAACTCAAAATTATTGAGGAAAGAAAAAAAAAACACACTATAAAAGAAAAGAATGGTGGAAATTAAAAACAAAGTGACATTAATTTTGTTTAAGGGTATGTTTATTTTTTCAAAATTTAAATTTTTTTTTATTTTTTCTTTACTTCAAATTAATTATTTTTTATATTTTCAGATCATTTTGATACGCTGATATTAAAAATAATTTTTAAAAAATAAAAAAACTTATTTTGATGCATTTCCAAGTAAAAAGTAATTTTGAAAAACAACTATAACCAAACATTTTATATATGTTTTTTGCTGCACATAAACCTCAACTGTAATTTTTACTAAACACGTATCTAAATCCAACTAACCACACCTAATCATATTTTTTTAAAATTTATTTTTTAAAACCACAACCACAAAAATTACTTCAAAAACAAATGCAACTGATGTCAATATTGCATCACCTAATCATCCAACCAGGTTCTCTCTAAAGTTCTTTGTTCTGAATACATTTTTTATTATTTATTTGGTTTTGTAAAAATAAAATAAAAAACTAAAAAATGATATCACTTTCTATAAGCAAGGTTTAACAACATTTCCAAGATTTTTTAAGTTAACATATGATACACTAACTTTTTGATTAATTATTCCATATTTTTTATGTTTTAATTTAATTTTTTTCTCAATAATTTTAAGTAAAACCTATTTTTTGATACATGTTAGTACGATCAAGTACATCATCGTTTAACAGTTTCTAGCATAGTGATTAAACTTGGATCGGCCTGACAGGTCGACCTAGTGGCTAGAATAGTCCGGGTAAGGTGAAAGACCAGCAAGAACAAAAAAATAGTCAAACTTGGTCCACCCACTGGGTTGACCCGTGACCTGGACGACATGACAAAACTCGGTAGAGACCTTTTTTTTTCAAATGTGTTTTTTCTCCTAAGCAGGGACCTTTTTTTATATATATTTTTTAGTTGATTATTAACTATTTTCAAAGTTGACTTCACTATATAAATATTAGAAGAATCTTTTATTTTTTCAATGCAAGATTTGAAACCCTCTAATATATATTCTCTTTGTTCATAAGAAAAAAAGTTATTTTTTAATGTGAGATTTTAAAACTTTTAGTATATATACTCTATGTTCACAAGAAAAAAAGTTATGTTTTTTCAATGTGGGATAAAAAATCTTTTTGATTTAAATACTTCAACTTAAAAGGATAACATGATATCTTTTCAATGTGGGATATTTTTTTTTGAAATAATCTTTTAAACTTCATTATTTACAACATGTATAGCTTATATTCACAAGAATTGTTTCTTAATTTTTTTCATATGAAATATTAAAACTTCAAATATGTTTTTTTAAAATTTTCCAGGTTAATTCGGGTGGAACCCGTGTAACCTGGGACTCAACTTCTTGGCCGGATCAACTCTCAGGTTGGGTTTGATAACTATGGTTTCAATAATGCATACAAATAAAAAAAATTATTTCACACTAAAATTACAATTTTCTTCTCATCACTCGAATATTTTTATTCTAGAAAAGCGTGCAGAAAATATTGATTACTGCCATGTCTTTTGTTGTCATCCTAGATATACAAGGAAAGAAGAGTCGATGATATTTAATGAAAGATTGGTTAGCTTATGTTGGAGAGTTTCTTAATTCTACAAGGAAGGTTATAGGAAGACAATAAGGGTTTCCATGTTTTAAGAGGATTTTTTAAAGCTACAATTAATTATCCTAGACAAACAAGGTAACTTCAACAATTAATTTCCCAACTTTTTGGATATCTAAAGGTGGCAACAAATATCTTAGTGTTTCTACAATAAGAATTTTATTCATGACATTATTTAAACTAGGAAAATTATATATATTATGTTATTTTGTTTAATTAGGTACACAACTTTAGTTTATGTATTAGATTTGTTATTTTTATTATTTTTTTAATGTTTAGGCTTATTTAACATACTTTGGGTTTATTGTAATCATGGATTATAAAATAAACTTGTGCTTTGCATGATGCAATATATTTTCTTTATTGGGACAACAAATGAATTGACTTATCAAGGTATAACTGACCTTGTGACATCTTCCTTATACTTCTTGTTAGCGAATTAATATTTGTTGGGTGGGCTTTTGTTTTTTATTCCAATAGTGTTGGTGCCTTGAGATAGGTTTATATTATATCACACTCCTATCAAACCTGATTTTTTAGCTTTTCAAGAGTTATATCATCTTCGTTATGGGTTCCTTGACTACGTGATTAAGAAGTCTGCATCACACTTCCATCAAGAATGTACCAGCAGTAGAGCAACTTCATCTTGATTATTTAAAGCACTAACCTTTTTATTGCCATTATCTACATTACATCCCAACTTGAAATTCATAGTGAATAATGATGGGTATTAAGGTGTGTCTTGTTAGTAGCCTTATTGTTGTTGTTGTTGAAATGGACAAAATAAATAGTGATGTTGTTGTAAAAAAACTTGTTGTGGTTGTTTGTTTTGTTCTTGTTATTGTAAGTAGGGTTGGTAAAGATAGTTTAAAATTTAAAGTTTGGAAACATGTTTTGGGATTTTTGAAGAGATTGATCTTTAAAGTTTCAATTGTGTAATGAAATTATAAGATACTAACTGAGGAAGTTACAAAAAAAAAAAAATGCAAAGGATTCTTAGGCTTTCCATGACTGACAATGCATTGTAACTTGTAAAACAAAGTCCCTTGTATGTTTTAAGGGATCTTACGATGTTGAAGTTAGTTTAGAGAAGGAGTTTAATGATGCAAAAAATATAAATTGTAAACAAAATCAAGTGTTTATGTGTAGTAAAGTATTAGGTCTTCTTGCCTATATTGTTGGGTATATGAGGTATTTAAACACATCATCCCCTAATTTACTTTGAGAGACGAAGTGTAGCTCACCATACTAGGATGGCAATGCTAGCATATCTCATCTTATATAGGTAGTGTCTACATGTTTAACTTTTTAATCAAGTAGCTCAATGTATAAGGGTGGTGTCTGTATGTATTTATTGTTTTGGATCCCTAACTATTTAGGCCTAACCCAAATGGCTGGAAAATATTTTTTTAAAAAATGTATTGTCTTTTGCCCTCCTATGTTAATTTTTCACGTGTTCAAGTTGAAAACTGACTTTATAGAATTTGTGTAGGGTGAAAAATAACATACCTTATTCCACATAAATGATGCATTCTTAGAGTGACAATTATGCACATGAGGTGCATTAAATTTTCTTTATATATAGATGATATTAAATTCTCTATGTATGACTGTAGAAATTTCCTATGACTTCAATACATAAACTTAGAGATAGACATTTTAGCAAAGATTCAGTGGTTAAACCTCTGCACAACTCGTCACCTAAAAGATTATATATAAATACATGTCTTGTCACCCTAACATCTTTTACTTTGTCGAGTGATAGCTTTTATATGAGAAGGTGTTATTTTAGTGGTGTCCTCTAATCTCCTCTAATTTTGTTTATATGGGGACCACCATATCTATTCTTTCTTCTACACTGATTTTTTCTAGTACCTTAATCTATACATTATAGGGAAATTTTTGGATTGTTACTCACAAGCTTTTAAAGGGGGTTGACCTTTCCATTTTCTTCTCACATAATTTTAAGGATAGAGATTGACTTTTCTCCTTTCTTTTTAAATGGATTGCACTAAAACCCTTTTTTAGTACTTAATCGTGGAGGGCTCTTTAGCTTCAAATTATTCTTTGTATTATCCTACAACAAGTTGAGAGTCACTAAATATATAGAGAAGGTATGTATAAAAATTTTCTACCAATATCCGACAAGTTAAGAAGGCCTCATCCTCTACTGTATTATTGGAGGAAAAGAACTCAAAACGAATACCATATTAAAAAATCTTTCTATAGTTCTAGTTAATATAACTCCTACTCCACTCCCACTAGTGTTTAAATATCTAGCAATATATGATACCTATAAGTTTGAGGCAAATTGAGAATATGATATCTTATACTGTTCTAGCATAAGAGATCTTGTGAATGAACATTCAAAAATGAAATCCGCCAGTGCATGCTCTTTAATAACTAGCTTGGGCTGATATTTGATTCCAAACTCCTCTAATTCTATTTCTCATTTCACTAATCATCTATACAAGTCAGGATAATGGAGAATCTGTCTTAGAGGTTGGTCAATCATCACAATTACTTAGTGTGCCTGAAAGTAGGACTTCATATTTTTGGTTACACTAATTAACGATAAAGCCACATTCTCAATCTTTAAATACCTAGTCTTAGCATTATGAATGGCTCTACTAGTATAGTAAACTAGTTTTTAATTTTTTCCCTCTTTTTATATCAATAATGTATGCACTTCTAGGTTTGATACTCCTAGGTTAGGAAAATATCCTCTTATTCTTTTGGATATGAGAGGACATTTAGAGAGGAGAAATGAGACTTTAACTTTTTAAAAGATTTCTAGCATTCTATAGTCCACTCAAAATTAAAGATGTTCTTAAAAGTGTTGAAGAAAGGCAAATAATGCTTTTTTACACATGAAATAAATATGTTTAAAGTTGTTACTTATTTGTAAGTCTTTGTACATCTTTGACGTATTGAGTTAGAGTTATGTTCGAGATGGCTTGAATCTTCTCAATATTATGCTTAATTTTTATACTACTGACCGAAAACCCCTAAGAAGTTTTCTTATTTTATTGCAAAAATATATTTGCAAGGTTCAACTTTATTTGGTGTATATGTAAGACATAAAAGACTTATGAAAGTCCTGAAAGTGCTACTTAAATATCATATTCTTTTACAAAATGTCATCAATATAGGACTCAATATTTTTGCCTAGCTGACTTTTAAAACTATGTTCACCAATATTAATGTCCTTGACATTCTTTAGGACAAAAGGATTAGCCCAATAACAAAAAGCCCCTTTGTTTATTATAGATGTTATTTTTTTTTATCATCTAGATGTATAGGTATCTAGTGATACCTTGAGTCAGCAGTACTCAAATCTAGTTGTTGAATCTAATAACTTGTTACTTTTTGGTAGTGAAAAGCTATTTTTAGGACATGCCTTGTTAAGTGCAATGAAGTCTACACATATACGCCACTTTTCATTTAACTTCTTGACCAATACCATGTTAGCCAACAACTCTGGATGTATCATATCTTAATCATTGCTAAATATTTCATACTAATTATTATATTGATCTCATGCAGTAGATGTTTTCCTAGCATGATGTTAGTGGTCAAATTCATCTTGATCATAATTTTTTTTTTTGGAGAGTGTGACACTTAGGGTGAGTGCTAATGGTAATAAAAAGGTCTAATGCACCTTTTATTGGTATGCCTTTTGCTTTCATGACATCTTTAGAGAGTATGTTGATTGTACTTCCATAATTCATTAACACCCTATGCACATTATGGTTGGATAGGACTATGGTAATTGCTAAGGGATTTTTATGGGAAAACGTCACTTCTTTTTTGTCTTTTAGTGTAAATATATTAGGCTCAAACAAAGGGTTTAGAAATCATGAGAAAAATACTTGTTTTCTACAAGATTTTTATTTCTCACTAGAATCTCCTCATGTTGATATTCTTTCTAAGATCATACTGATCTCTAGTAATGACTTATATGGAGCATCAATTTCTTATCCTTGTTTTCCATGATCTACTTTTTTTCTTAATAAATTATTGGAGATACCCTTAGCAATAAGTCTTTCTATCTTATTCTTGAGAACATAACATTATTTTGTATCATGCTCCTTATCTTTGGGTAAAGAAAATATTTATTTAGATTGTGCCTATCATTATCTCTCTTTATAAGTAGTGTATACTCTATGAAATCTTTCCATTTGATGGTTGATTGCACTTCTACTCTAATAGTGTTCAAATGAGCGGCTATTAGCTCTGGATATACTAATCTTTTTCACATTATATCTCTAGGGTTACTTTTGAGTGTATGGGAGTTGACTGGTGGCTGCTTGTGTTTTGAAGATTCGTTTTTTATTTGTGAAAGTGTGGGTGATCTTACTTTACCATACTTATTTTCTCTACATGTATATGATTTTTTATGTCCTGTTTGACATTAAAAAGACTTTTTATAGTCCCTCCTACACAGAGTGATTATGTACTGTACTAATATATGTAAGCCTTCCACTTTGAGCATTTTTTTTTGTTAAATCTCTTCAGGTAGGCTCTAGTGTTTTCTCTTTTTTTAGTAATGATAAAGAGCTTAGTTGAGCTCTTTTTAACAAGAACTCTAATACTAAAATGAGTAACCATCTTGCTATATAAATTAAAGAAACTGAATACGTAATCGGGTTCTACATTGTGGTATTAGGCCCATGCAAACCCATGAAATATAGTTGGGAGAATCTTGCACATTAAATAGTTGTTTTGTATCATCAATTTAAGACTGCTTCTAACATTCTACACATGCTTTCTAGGGTCAGTGAAACCATCATGGTTGTTTAGATTCATCTTTACGGTAACAAAATATTTGAGAAGAAGAGTATTTAATACATTCTGGCATAATGGAGAATCATTTGGTTGCTAAGCAACCTTTTTGTTATCTTCTCGTCATTGTCTTTTACATTGAGAACCACTCGAGTTGGACTATATAAAGGAGCGATTGTAATGGTGATGGGTGTGATCATGATTGGTTGTGGCCTTATCCTTTGACTTATATAGATATGCCTAAAGGGTTATGTTTGTGAATGCTCATCTTGCGATCGATTTCCTAGCATGGTAGAGGTGCGAAGATACTCTTGTCAACTTTCTTGCATGTTATTACGGGTAGTCCATTGTAGAAACTGTGAAGTACTTTATACATAGTGGGAGTAACGACTAGCTGTATGGTTTGTGATGGAAAAGGAAAAGCTCTGACACTACAACATTATCCAGTTTTACCGACGGACTAATTCCGTCGGTGGCACTATATTGTGACCACGTACAAGATATAAGAAACTTGAGTGCTCGTGTTGAGAATAGTGGAGAGTTTGGGATGGGTGTTTGGCTGCAGTTTGGGAGGGGAGAGGTGGGATGGGAAAGAAGAAGAAGGAGAAACAGAGGAAGAGGGTGTCGGCAGATGGGGGCATATAATGGTTTTTTCCGACGGAATCACCGACGGAAGTATTCCGTCGGTGATAGCGCCACGTCACTGTACGGCTATCTCAGTTTGAATCCCTCGGTAATTTCCGTCGGTAAAATCGCCTGACGTCACCATGCCGTTGCGTATTTCCAGACGAACTGTATACTCCGTCGGCAAAACCGTCGGTATATACCGACGGAATATTTCCGACGGTATATACTGACGGAAGTACCGACGGAATAAATCCGTCAGTATATACCGACAGATTTGGAGACGGAATTATTTCCATCGGTATATATTACCGACGAAAATATTCCGTCGGTAATTCTGTTGCTTTTTTCCGGTTTTCTGGTAGTGTGAGTTGTTGCTAAGTGACCAAAACAATTTCATTTAACGCTCTGATTTGTTGAGCAAATTGATGGAGATGGTGGGATATTTACGAGATAAGAAAATGAACTAGTTTTTGTTTAGTTTCTAGTAATTAATGAAGTTACATAAAAACTTCAAAGGCTTTCTTGGACTTTCCACGACCAATGCTGGTATGGGTTATTCGAGACTCCAAAATAAAGTCCTCTATGCATTTTAGTCTTCTATGCTTAAGTAGTTGTAGCGAATTGTTTAAATAGAAATTGTAAACAAAATCATGTGTTTGTATGCAGCAAAGAGTTGGGTCATCCTGCCTATATTGCTGGGCAGTAGAGGTATTTAAACACCTCATCCATTGACTTTACTTGTAAAGACAAGATATAGCTCATCCAGTCACTGTAGTGTCGTACTTATCTTCTGAAGCAAATAGCTGATCTTCGAAGGAAATATTCCTTGTTGGCTAGAGAAAATAGTAGTTTGATTGAATGTGGTATCGACCAATAAAAACGTATAGCTTAGGAATATTTTAATGCCAAACCAGCGAAGGTAAGATCAGTGACTGACGGGCTGTAATTTTTTTTCTATCTCGAGAGAATCAAAGTAATTTTTCCTTACTTTAATCCACGAACTCTTTTACTAGACTCCGCGAGTCATAAAAGATTTGCATGCAATCAGAAAGAAGGTTCCCACGCAGTAATTCCTATTTGCAGATAGCTTTTTTTTTTCCATGCGTGCTGTTCATCGGTAGTTGAAGAGACATAAACCACGCCGGGTGATAAGCAAATCTCTCAATGTTAATTAGTTTACATTCATGAATCAGGAGATTTCATTCGATATTAAAAAATTATTTATTTTTCCAACAATAACCAATCCTGGCCGTAGGATTCTTTAGGTAAGACAGTGATTTAACATTAGATATAGATCACCATTTAAATTTAACATTAGATATAGATCACCATTTAAAAATTGATTTAATTAGAATAGCAAACTAAGTCTACGGATTACAAAAGCAACAAGAAGAAGAAGCAGGTAATTAAATATTACTCACAACAACAACAACAACAACAACAGAGGCTGCTTCGTTGAAATCTTGGGATCCCTTGACGCTACCCCAGCTTAAGCTAATCATGACCATATATATATATATATATATATATTTGCAAACTGAATAATTGATTTGTGTATTAAATAAAATAAATTAAAAATTATATGAAGATAAAGAAACATGTTATCATATTTGTGGGAAACTCTTCAATTTTTTATCTTTAATTATAAGACAATAAAATTGTTTCTCATTAAAAATAATAATTTATACTCCATTGAAAATCCTCCTTTTTATTAATATATAATTTTTTTCAAAAAAAAATTTAATATTTTTTTTTCATGGGTTCTTAATTTGATAAAAAAAACTAAAAAGAAGTAGAATAAATATAGACAATTTATTCTCATTTAATATTAATTAATAAGCAAATTACTATCAAAATTCCACATATTATACTAATACATAATTATCCCTTAAAACAATCTATAATACCATCATAAAAATATTTGGTAAATAAACCCCCAAAATCCTATAGTTTAGTCAATATTTTATTTGTCTACTGAATTTTAAAAAATCATAATTTGTATTCTGAAATTTACATGAATGCTAACCTTTATAAAAGTTGTCTGATTATTTACAAGTTTGCTATTATTTTTTATTTAATTACTACAAATGCCCTTATATTAAATATTAAGATTTTATCATTAAATATATATATAAAAAATCTAGCCACCTCTTTCATCAAATCTAGCCATCCGGATCCAAAGTACCCAACAATCCTTTAGTGTTTTTGTTTGATTTTTTTTCTTTTGATCATGTGGCATGAAAAGTTTGTATGAATTAGAAATTCGATAATCACCGGGTTTTTTTGCAGGAACCAAAATATACAATATACTTTGTTTGTGATAACTAGGAATTATAATTAAGCTGTTAGTCATTTACAACTATATTTGGGTGTTGTTTTTTTATTTTTTTTTCTTTTTGGTTTCTGTGCATTGTAATAGAAATTTGGGAGTGAAAACTTGGGAGTTTCTTTTTCAAACCCATCAGTGTTAATTCTTATATTTGGAAGAACAACTAGGTATATATTTTTTTTTTTTGCTTCTTATGGGCTGGGTGGTTCCTCTTTAAAAAAGTTTATGTTGTTTCTGTTTTTTTTTTCTTTATCTTTTCTTCGTCATCTTCTTTAATTTTGTTGTTTGATTAGGGATATATTTAGGTATTTAGGTTTCTTTTGTTCTTCAAATTATGCTTCGGTTGAGCAACATGTTAAGAGAAAAAAGGTATCTTATTGCAGAGCGTTTCTTGTTTTTAGCTTTCTTTTTCCATCTTTTCTTTTTCATTTATTTGATCAGAGACAACTTTTAAGGTTAAAGTTCTTGGCTCCTTGGAACTGTGCTTGGGTGCTGGAATTCACAGCTAGAAAAGCAAGGAACCTCATTCCTTGTTCAGTAACTATTCTCCCTTATTCTTTCCCAACATTTGCTTTCTATGATTTATGTTCTTAATTGCTTTTATTGTGTTGTTTTTCTAATGAATTTCTCTTTCGATTGCATTGCTTTTTTGTTGTTTGTTGCTGATTCTGCTATCTCAAAATAAATATTTATCAAGTATGAGTGGATAAATTAAGAGAGGACTTTCTTAGAGCTTTATTTGTTTGTTAGATGATGTCATTGAATTGTACAGCGTTGACATTCATTTTTGCTTCTTGTTGTGTTGATTTTAACAGTACACCATTTTTACAATTCAAGATTTATTTCTCATAAGCTCAAGAACCGGTCTAATCTTGGATAATTAAGAAAGAAAAACTCTGTATAACCTGTGAACTGGGTAATCGACCAGATTTCTACGGGAGTTTCTTTCTAGCTATGGCATGCTGGCTGGCTGCACTGTGTCCCCAGCTCGCCTGCCGCTCCTCATCCAGTGGAGTAAGTGACACACTGACTATTAAGGATCACTCTACCGATCCTGCCTCAGATCACTCCACAGATTCTGCCTCAGATCAAATCACAAAAGACTAGCCTAGAATCAAGGCTCACAACGGTTACAATCTTCACAGCCACAATTATAGCTAGCTTTCCTAAAACAATTTGTCTAATTCTATGTATATATACACTCTCAATTACTTGTAATTGTGTGGAAAAATAATACATTCATTTCATCAATACACATTCCGCATTCAAAAATTTCAACATGGTATCAGGAGCGTCACCCTCTAACGAGAACCCGATCCTTAATACAACCCACCCCATTTCCACACCAACATCTCCAATTGAGACTCCCTTGATTGCTTTCAATATCTCTGCCTAGATCAATGAAAAGTTCACTCCTTCCACCTTTCCCCAATGGCACGCACAATTTGAGGCTCTACTTATTGGCTACGATCTCCTTGATTTTCGTTACTGGTGATCATCCATGCCCCTCGGCAAACAACACCTCTACATTCTCTTCTCACAAATCTCACTGGGTCCGGCAGGATAAACTCATCCTTAGCGCCATTTTGGCTTCTACCACCCCCACAATAACCCCCTTCATCTCCACTGCCAAAACATCACAGGAGGCATGGCACAAACTACATACTATCTATGCCAGTAAATCGCACACCAGAGCTCTTCAGCTCAAAGAGGAGCTTACGCTGATTAAACGGGAAAATAAAACAGTTCAGGAATACCTTCATATTGTTAAGACTCTTGCAGATGAGATTGCCCTAATTGATCATCCCATTTCTGCTGATGATCTCACTATCTACATCCTCAATGGCTTGGGACCTGATTTCCGTGAGATTGCTGCCCCGATCCGTGCTCGTGAGAAATCTCTCACTTTTGAGGAGCTTCACGATTTGCTTGTCAGCCATGAGGTGTATCTTCGTCGTCTTGAAACTGTCGCTCAACACTTGGTGGCAACGACTAATTTTTCTAGTCGCTCTGGTGGGCATCGACAGAGTATGGCTCCCTTACATGGTCACCATGGCTCTCGTGGATTCAACAAATATACTGGCCCTAGGACTCCAAATGTGCCACAAAACAGAAAGCCACCCTCTTATGGATGGAAGTCTATGGGTCCACGACGTTATCAGCCCAAATGTCAGCTTTGTGACCAGCTTGGCCATGTCGCCAAACAATGTCCAAAAGTCCATTTTTCAGAGCCCACTGCCAACTGTGTCTCTGCCTCTCATCCATAGGACACCAAATGGTTAATTGATTCCGCTGCTTCTCACAATATTACAGGTGATTTGTCAAATTTGTCAGTCCACTCGGAATATGATGGCACTGATGCAGTTGTTATAGGTGATGGTTCAGGTTTGCGTGTCTCACACATTGGCTCTTTGGTTTTTCATTCCCCCACTCGTACTTTTCACTTAAAAGATACACTTTGTGTTCCCAGCATTCAGAAGAATTTAATTTCTGTCCATCACTTTACTACCTAAAATAATATTTTTGTTGAATTTCACCCCCTTTACTTTCTCGTCAAGGATCAAATCACGGGGGCGATACTTCTCAAAGGTGCATGTGAAAACGGTGTGTACCCGTTTCCGGACTCAATGGTGAACTCTTCCTTTAAAATTTTGGCAAATGTGCATGAGCGGACGACAATTGATAGGTGGCACAAGCGATTTGGACATCCCTCCCACAAAATTGTAACCTCTCTTGTTCGTTCTTTCTCTCTTCCAATAAAAAAAGACGCTCAAGGGTCAACACTTTGTACTTCCTGTTCTATCAATAAAGCCCATCAATAACCGTTTCATTCCACAAGTCTCCAAAGTCATGCACCTCTTGATCTTATTTACACAGATGTTTGGGGCCCCTCTCATACTATTGGTCTTGATGGGTCACGTTACTACTTAATTCTGGTTGATCACTTTATCAAATATATGTGGTTTTATCCCATGGTTGCCAAGTCCAGTGTTAGTACCATCTTTCCTTAATTTAAACATCTTATTGAAACAAAGTTCCAAGGCAAAATAAAATCGGTTTACTCGGACAATGGTGGTGAGTTTGTGGCCCTTAAAAATTATTTTTCCATCCATGGAATCAGCCACTACACCACCGCTCCTCACACCTCCCAACAAAATGGGGTTGCCGAGCGATGTCACCGTCACATAGTTGAAACAGGACTCACACTTCTCAAAGATGCTGACTTGCCACTCTCATATTGGCCTTACGCCTTTCAAACCACAGTTTATCTCATAAATCATCAACAAACCACCCTTTTACATCATAAATCTCCTTTTAAAAGTCTGTTTAACCAATCACCAAATTATCTCAAATTAAAAAAATTTGGTTGTTTGTGTTTTCCCCTAACCCGACCCTACAATACTCATAAACTCCAACCCAAAGCATGTCCATGTGTTTTCTTGGGCTACTCCCAAACCCAGAGTGCATATCGGTGCATGGACTTACAAACCAAGAGGATTTATCTTTCACGGCATGTTCTTTTTCATGAAACCCAAACGGCCATCTCCTTCTTCCCTGCAGCCACGCTTGTTCATTCATCTGCCTTATTGCCATGCCTCATTGAGTCGCCTCTCATGCCGCAACCACCACCAGTGCGAATGGACGGTACACCTGCTTCCTCATCACCTTCAGGTATTTCCCCTAATTTCTCATCCTCTAGTTTACCTAATTTTCAGAACTCCTCCCTCGTCACCTGTTCCCCTGTCCTGCCCCCTGTTCTCTCCCAGCCTCAAACATCACACAGTCAATCCCCTTCTCTCCCTGCACCCATAGCTCATCAATCCACCGACAACACATCTCACACCCACTCCATGATCACACGCTCTATGAACAACATCTATAAGCCCAAGCAACTCCATTCTGTTTCCAAACACCCCATTCCACCTGCCATTGAACCCACTTGTGTGAGTCAAGCAATCCGTGACCCGAAATGGCGCAGTGCCATGTCTAATGAGTTAATAGCTCTCATGCGCCATCATACGTGGGACTTGGTTCCACCACCCACTCACTACAACCCCGTGGGCTGCAAATGGGTTTTTAGGGTCAAACGCAAACCGGATGGGTCTGTTGATAGATTCAAAGCACGCCTCGTTGCCAAGGGCTTTCATTAACGCCCCGGGTTAGATTACAAGGAGACTTTCAGTCCGGTTGTAAAACTGGCCACCATACGTACTGTTCTTACAATTTCTGTGATGCAAGGGTGGTCCTTGCGTCAACTGGATGTTAACAATGCGTTTTTACATGGGAAATTGCGTGAAGTTGTTTATATGATTCAACCTCCTGGTTTTAAAGATTGTTCAAAACCTAATCATGTTTGCAGGTTACATAAGACCATCTATAGTCTGAAGCAAGCGCCCCGAGAATGGTATTCTGCTCTAAAGACAAAAATTCTAGCATTCGGGTTTACAAATTCAAAAGCTGATAGCTCTTTATTCATCTACAATACTGCCTCTGTTTTATGTTTCCTGTTGGTGTATGTAGATGATCTGATAATCACTGGAAGTGACAGTCTGTTTGTGAGTTCCATCATTAATCAACTTGGAGTTGCCTTCTCTATCAAAGACATGGGATCCCTTCATTTTTTCCTCGGCATGGAAGTCATTCCAACCACGGCTGGACTTTTCTTGTCTCAGCACAAATACATACATGACATTCTCAGCAACACAAACATGCTTGGTGCCAAAGAGGTGTCCACTCCCTTGTCCACCACAATAGCTCTCCAACTTATTGATGGCACCTCCTCTGTGGACAGCACTGAGTTCAGGCGTGTCATTGGTAGCCTTCAGTATCTCTCTCTTACACGCCCTGACATATCATTTGCGGTCAACAAACTGTCACAATTCATGCATAAACCCTCTACTACACACTGGACAGCGGCAAAACGACTTCTCTGCTATTTGAAGCATACCATTTACCATGGTATCCACATTAAAAAAAATTCCTGCTTGAACCTCATGACCTACACGGATGCTGATTGGGCCGGCAACTATAATGATCGCAGCTCAACATCTGCCTATATTTGCTTCCTTGGCTCCAATCCGATATCCTAGAGCTCCAAAAAACAGCGGGCTGTTGCACGATCATCCACAAAAGCGGAATATAGAGCCCTTGCAAATGCAGCCTCTGAAACCATCTGGTTATTGTCCCTATTTCAGGAACTTGGACTCAATCTTACTTCGCCACCAACATTGCTTTGTGACAACCTGGGTGCTACTCAACTCAGTCTCAATCCCATCCAACATTCTTGGATGAAGCACATTCAAATTGACCTGCATTTTGTTCGGGATATGGCTTAGAAAGGACTGCTCAATGTTCATCATGTACACAGCCACGATCAACTTACTGATCTCCTCACCAAGCCCTTGTCTGCTCAATGAACTGAGCACCTGAGAACCAAGATTGGTCTTGCTGATGACAGCCCTATCTTGCGGGGGCGTATTAAGGATCACTCCACCGATCCTGCCTCAGATCACTCCACAGATTCTGCCTCAAATCAAATCACAGAAGACTAGCCCAGAATCAAGGCTCACAACTGTTATAATCTTCACAGCCACAATTATAGCTAGCTTTCCTAAAACAACTTGTCTGATTCTATGTATATATACAGCTCTCAATTACTTGTAATTGTGTGGAAAAATAATACATTCATTTCATCAATACACATTCCTCATTCAAAAATTTCAACACTGACAGTGATATGAACTTCCTAATACTTAAAATGGATTAAAAAACTTCACAAAACTATCCATGGATAAGAGAGAAAGGACAGTGTGAACACAACGGATTCCTCGTCGAGAATTATAACTAACAATTATAAAAATATGGAAGGAAGGGCACGGGCATTTTTCACTGTGAAGCACTCAAACTCTTTTTATAAATAAAATAAACCTCTGTAAGTAACATATGGACAACGACAGCCTTGGAGCTAGCAATCTGGATCAAACATTGATAAATTAAACCAATAATTAGTGATTAGGAGACTAGACAGCAATATTGTGGCATTGTACAAGGTGTAAGTGCAATATACTCTCCCAGGATCTCTCTATTTTTATTTTATTTTTAATTTTTTATCACATGGAAAGAGACCTCGAGTTCCATAGAGAAAAAAAAATCCATTTAATTTTAAATGAGAAAGTTTATTTAATTTGTACAAGTTTGTAAATTACTATTTGATTGATCCATTATAATTTCATATTTTTTTTTATCTCTCTCTCTCTCTCATAAATTATTTGATGTTTGCAATCAAGCTGACAAACCCAAATTCAAGGGTCAACTATACATATAGAAATGTTCCATTTCTATTCTTACGGTTTAAGATTTTTCAATGTTACCCCCATAGTTTTTTAAAAGTTTCAAAATCTCCCTTTACTACTAACTAATTTATAACAAAAAAACTAACTTTTTTCTATATTTTTATTTTATTTTTCTTACTTTCTCTCATTTATTTTCTCTCAAGTCCACATGTATGTTATAAATCAAATTTAAAAGTAGACTATTTAATGGTTAGGAGTAACATTAAAATTTTTAGAAAACTAGAAGGGTGATTTTAAATTATAAGGTTAGAGTGGAACATTGATGAAAATATTCTATGGCAAAATTGATTTTGAACCAATTTTCGAGATATCATCCATGTTTATAAATCTGATTCATCATAGGAACGACGTCAAATAATTATGGGGCAGTGTTAATGATTATATATGTAGTTGCCAGAGCCTCTAACAGGGAAAACTTGGAGATTTTGAACCATATCCTGCTTTACTGGTAATTCTGCAATTTTTTGAGCAAACCACATTTTTTACTTTGTTGTTCATGTAGAAATTTGTGGGGTAATTTATGATGTGTAAAACAGAGGGAAAGGGAAAAAAAAATTATGATTCGAAACCTTTTGTTTTGTTTTCTTGATATTGTAGGTTTTTATTTTGAAGTTGCTTATTTTGGTTTATCTTAGTAATGATATTAGATGTTTGGTGAAGTAAACTAGTAAAGTGCAATGTAATGTTGTTGGGAAGTTGCAAGTAGTGAGGTTTTTTCAACAATCAGTGGATGGATTCTTCAGGCTTATAAACTAGACAAATAATTATCAAGATTTATTTTTAGATTTTAGTGATCAAAAGACGTGATTGCAGCCATGAAGAATGAGATACTAAGTATGGAAGGTTGCTAGGGAAGAAACTAGTTAAGGTTGGTTCACCGGATTATAGAATAGAATCTTAATCATTGTGAAGCATTTCTGGAAATTATATGCTGCTTAGACTCGAAAAATGCAAGATCGTTGTGGTTGCTGTTGGAACTGTAAAAGTTTAATACAATGCAGAAGAAAATAAGCTTGACCAGAATCGTTGGAGGCCTTCCTACTGTCATAGTTTTGGATGTGAAAACCTTGGCTTATCAAGCTGTAGTTGATGGTCCCAACTTGGCAAACGAATCTCTTTGAAAGAGAGATTCTGACATTGTTTCATCTCACTTAAAATACATGCAGTTATTTTAGATGTGTTGTAAGGATCTGGTGGCGCAGGTTGTGTTCTTCTGCAATCACTGCCCATTCGTTAAACACATGAAGAAGGATACTGAAATCCTCCTGTTTTCTGCTACAGAAAGGACTTGCAGTTGTTGCTGTATCTTCAAACTCTGTAGCTACTCGCCCACAGGTCCTAATAAGCCCCATTCATTTAGAATAGAGCTGTTTTGAAGTTGTAGTCTGATTTACCCAAAATGGAGTTGTTCTTCACAGGATGGGCCAGAATTGATGGCAGAGGATGCCAGAACACTTAATTACCGTTTCCTTTATTTATACTATGAGTTATGCTAATGCTTGCCTCAACCTGATCCACACTACTGAAGTGTTCTTCTCCTCTCAAGGGAGACAGGAGAAAAAATGAACGTGCAATTACATGAGGTGTTTTAGACATTTGCAATCATAAGAGTGGCAAATTTATTACTTACTACCTACTCAAGGATGCGACGGAGCATTTCTTTTTGATTATTTATCCCATTCATTGGCTGTTGATGATGGATGAAAGCAAGCACATAGGATGTAAACAAGTCACATTATTGTTTTGGATCAAATATATTAACCAGTTGTTAATAATTTTAGGGACCGAAGTCTGGCAAATGACTGTGTTCTTAGTGGCCAACCAGTATCATCAGTCAAGAAACACAGGTATATGGTATCTTGTTTCTCTTCTTTGTTATGTGCCTTTAAGTTCTCTTTCTGTAATTGAATGCCCAAGTCATTGATTCTTGTTGCCAACAGTGCTGGATGCAGCATAAAGTGGCATGCTGGGGCAGGGTAACCTTCAATGTTTGGTTCCATGATCATAATCCACAGGCCTAAATTTTGTTCTCTGGGATGCTGTCTCCTTTCTGACAATTCATGATCACTGTGATATTCATAGCCTATTATCGATTTTTCTACGGATTCATGATTTTTTTTTGTTACAATTGCTGTTTCTTTGTTTGCATCTGGTGTTCTAATTCATCGGTGTAGTCTTCCAAGTTCAGAGGGCAAGGTTTAGTTTAACATGTGAGTTATTGTATTGGGATATGTATGTGATATGATATCACGAGTAATGTAGGTTTTACATGTATTATCTGTTTGCTGTTAATAAATTAGAAATGAAAAAAAAGATGTGTTATATAGATAAATGAGGGGGCAAATAGATAAATTAATTTCAAATATATGTATTAAATGAGGAGGTAAATTACTAACAAATTAATATTTAATATTATATAAACATGTGTTATATAGATAAATCAATTTGAAATATATGTATTAACTCATATCAAGCGAAATTAATTTAAAAATGAAAAAACTTATATTATAATTGTTTTCTTTGAGTTTTTATATTTTGAAACTGCTACATAATAATTTTATTATCAATCTCATAGAAGATATATTTCTCAATGTATACAACCAAACTATCATTTATTCACTTATATCTTATCCTATTCCGCAATCTACTATTAACAATATGTATAGCAGAAAAAACTCTCTCCATTGTAGCAGTTGCAACCGCTAGAAGTAATGACAATTTAATAAACATATATACCAATGAAAATATCAAATTCTTCTTTGTTTTTATCATTTTCTACTCAGGACTAACAATACCTTCAATACTAGAGAATTCATCATCACTGCATAGATTAATAATATACGTATCAAGTCGGTCACCAAGTACCATAAGATTCACTATAAAGAATTCATTGGGATAAAAATAAGCAATGCGAATAAGCTATTATTTGTTGAAAGTAAAGAAAGAGTCACCTAGGTTTAAACATGTCACACAAAGAAGTAATTTCATACTCGTCTCAGTAAAATGATCATCCAACTCATTAAGCTGCATGACAATGATATTGTTAAACAATTCATAATGAAAATGATGCAGGTTTGTAATCACTTGTTAAACAATTATATTTTCAAATTAGTAGCTTTTTTTATAAATAATTGGTAGCGATAATATGCATAAACTAGAAATTAATCTATTTTTTTTAAGATCCAAGATATTGAATTTTGTTTATAAACTTGACAATTTCTTTTTCAATCCCTAATTAATGAATAATGAAATAACAAGTGATTAAGTAATCTTAGAATTGCTAACAAAACATATTGAAGCACTCTACGTCTGCGTTTAAAAACTAAGTCATCTATACAGTTTTTGTTTGGCAAACTACTTAGTCTTTTAGCTAAAAAAAAATATAAGTCCTAAAAATTTGATTTTTGTTAGCTACCCACTAAAACTTAGATCCAAAATTCTCAAACTTTCTTGAAAGAGAAAAAAATAAAATAACCCCAACTTAATTTGTTATTTAGAGAATTAAAAAATAAATTAACATTAAAAATTCAAGAATCATAACAATCTTAAAATTCCAAAAAGTAGGTATTGCATATATGCAGTCAATATAAATAAATCAAGAAAGAAAAATTAAAAAAAAAAAAAAAACAGAGAGACCAACCTACTAAAAGAAGATGCAAAGAAATTGACAAGAAGAAAATAATAATAAGGTAGAAATTATTCGGATATAAACCTACAAGTTGTGGTCTTTCTCTAGCCACATCATTTTCAACATTTTCTTTTTGCAAGAAATGACATGTTAGGCTGTTATATTAATATTTTTATATAAAAAATATTTTTTTTAAAAAAATATGGTTAAAAAGGGCAATTGCCCCCTCTTACCCCATGTGGCTCTACCCCTACCTTAGTCATTATAACAATTGGGGTTAAAGACCCATTAAAATAACATGTCTAAAAATAACATAAAAATAAGTCTAATAATAAAACTAAATAACATTTTAATAAGTAGACATAGATGTGCTTAATATACCAAAGAGTGACAGATTGAGATATCATTTATCCATATACATGTGTAATTTGTAATGCGGATTTGATGTTCATACCAACTCTATAATGTTTGGAGAAACTCAACCTTGTTGAATATAGCTATGAACGACTACGATAATACTCTTAAAGATCAGGATTAAGTTGTTAGAATGTCACTCTAGTGATCTAAGTATAATTTGAATTTAGTCGTCTTGACCAACAAACTAAGAATCATTGAACCTTATTATCCTTGCTAAGAAAATCTTGTTCATCTAAAATAACATCAATATATCCATTGATGTCAATGACAAGTTTTCAAAAAATTACCAGGAATGGATTTGGGTGAAGGAATTTTAAAAGGGTCAACTGAGACGGGTTATTACCTCTTATATGGAACTAGATCTTCAATATTAAAAGTAAAGCTAATATCAAAGTTAGCTAGTAGATCAATGACATAAGCATTTGATCCAACCCTTTCTAACACTTTGAATGGTTCGGCACTAAATACCTACAATTTTTTTTTATTAGAAATAGGATGATATTGTTCATGTCTAATCTACATCATGACATAATCTTCATCATTAAACTCATTGTGACATTTAAGTAAATTAGCTTCATGTTTGTATTATGTATTACTTGCTAAAATTTGTTTATCGATCTCATTATGCAAAATCTTGAACTCTATGTGGAAATGACTTAGCTGACTTAAACACTCTAGCATGAATCTCCTGAAAATGTCCCAAAGAGCTCCCATATGCAGGGGCGAAACCAGGGGGAGGCGAGTAGGGGCCTGGGCCCCTACAAAATATTTTAAATTTTAGTATTTTTAGTGTTTAAATATAGGATAATATAATATATATTTTTATTTTAAATAGATAAATTTCTTAATAATAAATTAAATCTTGAGTTTTGGCCCTTCTTATTATATAATTCCCGCTCTGCCCCTGCCCATATGGATCTCCCTAATCAAGAAATTGTGCACTAATGTTTGCGAAATACAAAACTCCTAAAACAAATACCTTTTTTTGGAGGTAATGGTCATTTATGATACGGAGATGTCCATCTCTCAAGGCTATGTATGTCTCTTTAAACTCCAGACATAATTCATATTCTTTTTTAATTCTATCAAACCTAGTAACTTGAACACTCATCACAAATAAAAACATAATTTGACGACCTAAAGCATCTACTATATTGTTCTCAACCCCATATTTATGTTTCATTACAAATAAATATGCTTGTAAATACTTAACCCAACTACAATGCGTACAGTTAAGCTTCTTTTAGGAATTGAAATATCACATAAAATTCTTTATCATAAGTTGAGTATTTTAGTTTAGCATCATCAAGTTTTCCACTAAAATAAGTCAGAGGGTGACGTTTCTGACTAAGTACTCTACCTATTTGATTTCTTAATGCATCATATTCTACTTCAAATACTTTAGTAAAGTCAGGGAATTGTATCATTGGGGCATCATCCTTTTCTTGGCCTCTTCAAATGCTTCACTTGTTATTTTGCTCCATCTAAATTCACTTTGCTTCAAATAATTTATGATGCGAGATATGATAATACTAAATCCTTTAATAGAGCAACGATAAAAAGTAACAAGCCTATGAAAGTTATGGACTTCATGAATATTCTTAGGCTCAGACCAATCTATAATCACTTGAACCTTATAAGGATCAAGTGATATTCCTTCACAAGATACTATAAACCCTAAAAAAATCATTCAGTGAACATTTAAGATGTTCACAAACAAGCTTTCCCTTTTTATGGCAGTGTAAACTTTAATAAGTTTATCAAATTATTGCTATTTTGTTTTGCTGTAAATAATGATTTCTTGTATAAATCACTTTTATAGTAACTCATTGACTTTCCTTTACAATTATGCATGTTCAGTGGAGTTCACCCTGTAGTGGGATAACTTTAGCAATATAGCATCAAGGATAAAATAAATAGGAATAAAAAATAAGGAAAAAATCCGACATATAAAGAAATTAAAAGAAGATGGAATTGAAAAAAGAACTTCAATTTCATAAATTATTTTAAATAAAATAAATAAAAATCAAAATAATAAGAATCAAATCTAATAGATAAAAAACATTTCAACTATGAAAATGATAAGAGAAAAATAACTAACAACCAAAAGAATAAGAATCAAAGTTGTTATAAAAATAAAATTAAATGAAATTTTTAATAGATGAAATTGAAAATAAAAATAAAAATAAAAGATTTAAATTTTATAAGAACAACTGCTTTTTTTTATAAAAGAAATAACATGATATATATATCAGTTTCAATACTTTTAATTAATATCTAATTTTAATAAAGAATTGACCAAGAATAATGTTTAATGCAATATGAATATTATAATTATAAAAACTTTATAATTTTCTTTACAAAATATTTTTATTTTAAGAATTTTTTCTTTATTTTAGATTCATTAATCAAATATTAAATTTATTAATTAAATACTTAATGAATATTAAATATCAATAGAACCTTTATTAAAATTAAATATGTATACATAAACAAAATGAATATTATATATAACCAACTAATTAATTAACCAAATGATTTACAGGACATATATATTAACACTTTGCATTCAACAACTTGGATTTTTTTATGGCATAGTTGGTTGGGAGTGGACGTGAAGATGAGGGGTATAAAATGCTTGACCTACAAGGAAGATCGTGTAAATTATACAAAAGCAATTACCACTGAGATTTTCTGTACAACGATGGGGAAAGTCACCTAACCATTTCAGCTCTTCCTGATATGTAATTATACAAGGCCCAACTTATGTTTCTTGATTAGGTTTGTACTTTTAAATTCATGCATCACATTCCCTGTTTCCTTTAATTT
>Ga0325410_1001792_pt1 | contig 23792 bp, 16 predicted proteins | sample PopdelMetagenome_16_FD_206182 | JGI IMG/M metagenome (GOLD analysis project Ga0325410, IMG submission 206182) | Populus deltoides microbial communities from Bellville, Georgia, United States - Xylem-PdIQD-R3 | ecosystem: Host-associated > Plants > Phyllosphere > Stem > Wood/Secondary xylem...
ATTCTATATTATAGTACACCTCCCTAATATTATTTGCAAGTCTTGTGTGGCTAAAAATGGCTTACATAAAGTTTCGTCTTCTGAAGTGTTCTTGATGGTATAATACCCTCCCTTCAGGTATCTCTATTTGGTGAATTTTAGATGTTGATTTCTGAGTTTTCCTTTTTTCGTTAAGAAATATTTTAGATGTTGATTGTGCAAGAGCATAGAAGCAACGGTTTTCCTTTTCCTGCTGCTATAAGAGTTTGTGCTTATGGATGTATAAGGATGGAAAGAGGGTGGATGATTAGCTAATAACTCTTTTGGATGCAAGGAAGAGCGGAAAACAAACAATAAGAGATTCCTTCAAGAACCTTTTTTGTTTTCCTTTGAAAAATAAGGTGGACGTGGCAGAGAAAATGGCTTTCTGAATTATTACCTTATATTACTTTTAATTTCAAATGGATCATGGGATATCTTTCTCTGAGATGTTTATCTTGTATTTTTTTGTTAGTTTCAGAAAGCCACTTTCTTTTGTTCCTTTTCATTAATTCTACGGAATAAATAGTTTGTTTTCTATTTTGAGGTTTTAGGCTCTTTTTTTCCTTATTGCTTTCTTACACAACTTCCAGAGTAATTTTTACTTATTACCCAGGTTTGCATGACTTGTGGGTTGTTGAGACTCTTACTGCTCTTGCTTGGTTATTGTTGTGCTGTTGTTTTGACCATAGCAACTGATATATGCGTTGATTAAAGAATTTGTATTATTTGTTACCTTTTGTTCTTACTCAATTGCATATCCAAGCGATAAACATCCAATATCTGACATCTTTCCTAAGCTGAATCATCTGTTCTGTTTCAATGACTTTTCAGTGAAAACTCCTTTTGCATGTCTTGGACATCTTTTTAGTTTTGAGGCCATTGTGGTTGCTGGTGAACATAGGATGGCTAGATGACGGTGATTAGCATAGTAGAGGATTTGTCGGTGGCAATAGAAGGCTTTAGCCATCTCTGCAAACTTGGAAAGAAGGAATTCTTATTTGGCTTAGTCTCCTGTGTTACATGAAACCAGGGGAAAATATGTTCCCTAAAAAGTTGTTCCCCATGAACAAAGAGACATTATAGATGACTGTGGCGGGGCTCACTTGTTTCAAATTTGTGGATAGGCGAAGGGGTTTGAATAATTAGCTTTTTCTTAGGTTTAAAGAATGAGCAACTAGATGGGGTGACTCATCAAAATTTGCCTGCTTTGCATTCCAAATTTGCTCTCATACTCAGAACACCAACTCAGCAATTTTAAACTTGCAAAATTAAATCGATTTTGCGGGTCACGTGCCTTCAGGCCTTGCATCACATCACCACCTAGATCAAATATGTGTCAGTTTCTTGTGAACTCAATCTTCAGGATGTATCCCATGGTCTTACTGGAAATAAGTTAGCACCTACATCTTGGTGCCTAAATTGGTTCAATGCATTGTTATGATGAGTTATCCTGTGAGCATGTGAATCAAAGCACTTATTTTAATCGTTGACCATGTTCTCTGACACCAGTTTTTAGAATTTTCTTAACATGCACTGTCTTGTAGAGCTTTCTTTTGAATTTTTTTTTTTTTTACCATTTTAGATTTTATTTCCACGCTGTCATTTTTGTTGTGTTGAATACTTGGTAACTTGAATCATTTCCCTGCATTTACAGATACTGAAGACTTTGTTTGAGATTCTTTTATTTGAGGACTGTGGCAACCAGTGGAGTCTTAGCAGACCCATGTTGAGCTTAGCTATTATCAGTGAGCAGGTAAGAGTCTATGGCAGTTGTCTTCTGTGTACTCAATTTCTTTTGAGTAACAACTTTAATTTTATGTTTGCTTATTATTTGAGAATAGTAAGTTAACATGGCTGTGGCAGTTCTTATGTTTGATTTGGATCACTTTGGATCTTCCTTTTAGTTGCTTATTTAGTAATTGTGTTTTTATTGTCCTTTTATGTTTAATATTTGTCTAATATAAGCACTGTTCACTTGCAGATATTCTCTGATTTGAAAGCTCAAATTTTGGCTTCACAGGTAAAATATTTACTTTATTCATTGTCATAACCATCCTTTTCCTTTTAATTTTTAAACAAAATGCAGTTAGTGTCTACCTGGTTATATAACTATTTATTTAAAGAGTGATGCTATTTGTTAAGAAAATTGTACAAGTTTCAAGAATACACAGTTATTTGATTTGTAGTTTTCACTATTGGGTCTCAAATTAAGATCATGATCCAATGACTCACAATTTTCTTGAAGCTTATTCTGAATCTTATTTCTTGTCAAATATCACGTCTCTATTTTAAAGAGGGGAGATTTTGTTTTTAGTTTGTATTTGTTACAGTTATACTGTGTTTTATTTAAAGCTTGTTCAACTCCATTTGGGTAGAACTAAAATAATGCATCAAAGCTAGACATTGATTCATCGCACACAGCTAATACCTGCCCTCCCCAATAGACCAGTCTCCGATCCCCCTCACCGAAGAAATACACATAATAAGAAGAAATGCTACTTTCCGAGTTGTTTTGGTATGCTAATGAGCCCATGAGATAGATGATACATTTGACTATCATGCGCTGCTACTTTTATTTACTCACAAGCACAAGGTATATAAGCCAAGTGTTTTAGTTCTATTACTAGTGTAATATTTGTTGTCATCTATATGAATCAATGTTGAACAATTTTATTTCTGTTTTTCTATGATTTTTCATCAGTCTCAAACTCAAATATTTTTTTTAATGATGTCATTTTAGAGCCAAAGAGTTGCATGTTTGTTGAGATACTTAGTTAAGCATCCTTTTTATGGATATTCAAGCAATTGCATAAGGAACTTGGTTTTCTAGTCAGTAGTTACAAGGGCCATTCTTTCTGAATGAAACTCGAATTTAGGATTACTGTTAAATAGGTTTCTAAGATTGAAAAGAGGACTTGGATTTTCTTTTTCATGTTTCTAAAATTGGAATATGTATCCCTTGCGGCGACAGTTAATTACTAATTTGATACCATGAGGGCCTCAATATGTCGTTTATGAAGGATGAATATACCTTCCAGGCTAGGATATCAGCAAGTGCAGAAGTCATATAGCATTGAACCAATTATTTTACATTTCCCAACTCTATTCTTGATTCGGCCAGATCTTGACCGTATCAATCTGAAGCAATCGCTGGGGCTCCTAATATTTTTCTCATTATGTGAGCATCCTTGTGCGTGGTTTGTTTGGAAAATTACAGACTCTTCTTTTTGTTTCTTTCCTTTCTGCTGACATTAATCTGTTAACATTCAGATAGAATGAAATAGAATGCAATTTTTGGTATATTTGTTGGATACTTGTGATGTATTGTCTGTTTGTTCTTGATTCTTGTTTTGTGTTTACACAGCTTGAATGAAATAAATTGGAGAAAAAATGGTTAGTGGCACTTTTTTTGTGTGTGATTTGCTGAACTTGAATGAAATGGGGCGTGTTTGAGCTGACTAGTTGACAAATGTTCATATATGCACTCCACAAGCAAAAGTTGGTGTTTCTTTGTTTGATGATGGTTCTTAATGTTATTCTATTAGTGTTGTCTACCTTTGAGGTCATGCGTCAAAGAGACATTTTACTTGGACACAATTATAGGATATGGTCTTAAAACATTTTCTTCCCCTTTATGTCATTTCCTTTGTGCTAATACAAAATTGGCTGACATAATAGCATTTGGTACACTGCTTGATGAATATCCTTTTAAAATTTCTATTTGAGGTAAAAACTGCCGATGGGTGCCACAAATTGTAGCCTCCTGAGACTGAGTTATATAGCATTTGTTCTGAACGTGAATTTTATTCTTACTTTTTCTGGAAATCGAGAGATAAGCAGATTGAACTTTGAAGAGTCAATTTGCTGTTTTACTCGCATCATTTTGGAAGTTGGGTTATTCATTCAATAGCTGTACTGGATTTTGATTGTGCGAAGTGCAAGTTAGGCAATACATAAATTGCAACACCTGCTGTTCTGTCAAAGTAGTTTCTCTAAATTTTTCAAGGACCCTAGTGTTTCTGCAGAGTCCTGCTCTTTGATTTGCATTTGTCAGACAGATAAAATTGCTCAAGGAAACCCCATCCAATATAGAAAAATTTCTGGGCAGGTAAACAAGTTGACAGGGAGTTAGATTCCAAAGAGCATTGCTGTTATGTAAATGTAATTTGTTACAGGTCAAATTTATACTGAAATTGTCACCTGAAGTAGAAGCAATGAAGAAGATTTTCTCTGGGCACTTCAGTTAGTAATTTGCTTTGGTGCATGTTCTGTTAATTGAACATTCAAATTTATGTTTGACAGGGCTTAGAAGCTGGTAAAACCCCTCTTATTACTTCTGTGCAGTTTTGATTAACGTTTTTGACAAATGATTACCTATCAGCCACAACTCTTCATAGTTTCTGGTGATCAGGTGTCGATGAATTATTGAACTTGTTTCGTTTCATATTGTAAACATAACTGAAAAGAAGAAAAGAACAAAAATAATGGTTTACACGATGTGTTTTAGCTTCATAGAACTCATGCAACCCTACAGTTGTCTATCATGAGTAATTTGGAGGTTGCATTTTGTTGTGGGGTTTGAGCTAAACAGTTGAAACTACTGTAAATTAATGGCGCTTTTCTAGCACCCGTTATACCGCCTCCTGTTTCCAAAATGTGATCCCTATGCTTACACTTTCTTTGCGTCATCTTGCAGCCAGTGGATCAACATCAGCGGCTTGCCCTTTGTTTTGACAAACTGATGGCAGATGTTACTCGAAGCTTGGATTCGAAGAACAGGGATAAATTTACTCAGAATCTCACGGTTTTCAGGCATGAATTTCGTGTCAAATAGCTCTGATCTCTTGCTTGTTGCTGCTTTGCTTTGGGAACTGAATTACATCTGCAGAAGATTTTCATTTGAAGAATTTCCATGCACATACTTCATACACAGTTGTACACAGAAACGAGTGGTTTTGTTGCTTATTGACAAGAGATGTTACCTCTGCAGTACTTAGACTTCGTTGTCCAAACCATGTGAAGCAAATATCTTGTATAACTAAGTATCTGCTACGAAGGTGGAGTATAAAAAATTTTTGTACAGGCCCTGCCTCCCTCTCTAAAAAAAAGTTTCAAGGGGGATGATACTGGAAATTAAGATTGCGCACTATGCTTAGGGGGTTATCAAAGGTGTGCAGAAGGTGGTGGTGGTTTGATAGATAATTTTAGGGTATTGATCCTTTTTAGAACAAAGATGTAAATCGTTCATGAGGTTTACTTGGTGTTTCGGAGGTCGGTCAGTTGGAAATAGATTTTTTTGTACATTAACCCCTACATATTCATTGTATTTGTTGATAATAGAATGGAAAAGGGTTTGAAATTTCAGTCATTCTTGGTTTCCCTTCCTATCATAGAAGTTGTCTTTTAGCACGAGAGGTCATAGTAAGCCTGGTAAGCTACTGATTTTTCAAGATTTCTACATTTTGTGTTTCTGTCATTTATGTATATTGTTACTATGGCGCAGGGGTTCAAGCTCTGGAAATGTGTTCAGCATCCTTTCTTTTATGGCTGCTTGCTGATTTCCGCTATGTAATTGCTGCCGTGGAAGACAATTTGCTTCTTTTGTTGGTTTTTTTTTTTTTTTTTTTTTTGGGGGGGGGGGGGGGGGGGGGGTTGGAATGGGGGGGGTTCTATTTTTCCTTTCAAGTCCTCGTTTTCGATTTTTAAGTTCTTGTACATGCAATTTTGAGCTGTCACATCGCCTGGTAATCCATGTAAACCCTCACTGATGGAGCATACTTGTGGCGAAAAATATAGTGGATTTTAATGTATGAAGGCACCGTCATGCTGTTGGGTTAGATCATAGGTGGGTTTATGTTACTTAATCGAGATCGAATCCAATCAGTCAGGGGAGTCGTGATCCTAAAGAATATTGAAAGACCCTGGACCGTCAACCAAAAGAGCGCTCTTATACATGGTTTCCCCCCTCGCTCTCTCGGTTTATAATAGATTGAATTAAAACGCGCCTCTAAAAAGCAATTTTACAAGACTCGGGCCTGATCTAGCAGGTGAACTCGAGGCTTGATGGGTGAAAAAATCTGAATTTTTTTGTCAAATGTCATGCTTTAAAATAATCTTTTCCTGATTTTTTTTAACAAATAAAGCTTGGTCCCACAATCCATGTGATTCCTGGTCAGGTTTTAGAGCAACTTTAACTAGAGCTGAGTATTTTCTGTTCGGTCCGGTTTTGAACTAAAATAAACAACCAAACTGAATTTTTTTTTAATTTTTTGAATCGAACCGAACCGAAAACCAGTTCAAACCGATTAATTTCTGTTCGGTTCGGTTCAGTTTTTTCCCCTTCTAAATCGGTTCAAAACCCAATGGTCCTCTCTACTTCTCCTACAGCCTCGTACAACAGATCCTAAGTTGATAGAGGTGAAGACCCATTCAAGCTTCCATGGCTAGACCCAGCCATTTGGCGAGGTAACCTAGCTAAGCAATCTTATTCGTCACTCTATTTCAGTAGAGCCAACCACACAGTCTGTGAATGAGTTATGTTTAATAGATCTTTATGTGATTTGATCAGCAGATTTTGATGGACGTAGATGGGAGTGGGTTTAATTCTTTGAGAGATCGTTCATTCATTTCATTGTAATTAATCAAATGGCAAAGGGGTGTAGAAATCCACTTGTTAGAAATTCACGGATATGAAAAACAAAAGAAAAGGAATGAATCTACTATTCCAATTCCATTTGTGGCACCGACTCAACAGGAGAACTAAAATCCAAAAAACCCCAAAGGAACCAAATCCATAGAGTAAAATGAGGGGGTAGGGGGGGCGGGCGGCTGATGGCTGATATTTTAGGGTTAGAAAACAATGTATTTATACTTTTTTTTTAAGTGCTGGTTGGTTGAACTGGTTTGGTTCGGTTCAATCAGTTTCAGACTTTAGAAACCGAAACCAAAACCGAACCGAACCGAAAATTTTTTTTGTTTTTTTAATCGGTTAATTCAGTTTTTTTTCGGTTATTTTTTTTTAGTTTTATCGGTTTTTTTGCTCACCTCTAACTTTAACAAGTATGCTTAAAGTGAAAAATAAAAAATATTATTATTTTAGCTTTGTTTATTTTATATACTCGAAGAGCAATCCTACATCAAATGTCAAAATGGTTTTTTCTTTTTAAAAATATTATTTCTATATATCTTCTAAAAAAACCATAAAAAAATAAACCAATTAAATACCAATATATAAAAAGAAATAACATTAAACTCATTGAAAAAATATATTTGTTTCTCTCATTCCAATATAATTAGATTGTCAAATGATTTTTTTTATTGAAATATACGGGGTAAAAAATACCCTTTAGGAGATGCTCTTATACAGGAGACTTCCATGCAAGACTTTCCGGAGCTGGGCAGTACAAGACGTGCAAGACTAGAAATTATTACGATCCGTACAGGACTGACAAAGCTAAACATTAACAATATTTTAAAACGTCTGGGAAAAGCTGTAGCTTTCTTCGTATATTTGTTTTTAATTCCCAGTATATTTTTTTTTATTTTTTTTCATTTCCTATGTGTTTTTTTTAAATTATTTTTATTAATTTTATTTTTTTACTATTAAATTTATTAAAAATTTAGCTTTATAATTTTTTTTTGAAACATTATCGATTGCTACAGTATTTCTTTACATAATTTTTGCTTTGCTATAGTATTTTTTCATATGTTTTTTTCTAAAATTATCTTTGTTGAATTTATTTTTTTAATATTGAGATAATTAAGAATTTAGCTTTCTAGTTTTTTTTTCTTTAAAACATTTTGAATTGCTACGGTATTTTCAAACTGTAGTTTTCCTCGTAAAATATTGTGGATTGCAATAATACTTCTCTGAATGGGTCTTTTTCTTTTCCTTTTCCATTTTTTTTTAAGATTTTTGGTTTTTTTATATGATTTTTTTAAAAATTATCTTTGTTGCTTCTACTCTTTTAATATTAAGATAGTTGAAAATTTAGTTTTGTATTTTTTTCTTTAAAATACTGTGAATTGCTACAGTCATTCCCCACATATTTTTTTTGTGATGAATTTTTTTAAATTATCTGTTAATTTTATTTTTTTTAATATTGAGCTAGTTAAAAATTACAACTGTATATTTCATCACAAAACACTATAAATTACTACAGTGTTTCCCTATATGGTTTTTTTCTTTTGTTTTTTTATATTTTTTTTTCTAAAATTATGTTTGTATTTTTTTTAAAAAAACATTGTAAATTGCAACAATCTTTCTTCGTATAATTTTTTTTTATATTTTTTTTATATAAATTTACGACAACATACAGATATGCTATAAGTCCGCGGCAGCACATTCAGACCCGTGCTTGTAGCTACAGACAAACGTTTTCACGACTCCAGAATGATATTTATGTTAGCATAGATAAAGGATCAAGAATTTAAGATAGCATTGACAAATGTAGTTAGTTGGCAGTAGTACAAAGCCTGTCAAAAATCTTCGAAGCACAAACAAGCAAATTTGAGTTCAACGGAAGTCAATAAATCTGATGGCGTGCGAAAATATTAGGTGTATTCCATTAGTATGACAGTGAAGACCCTAGTAATTTATTTTTGTTCACAAGGAAAAATACATGTAAACAAAGCTTAGCACAGAGTGGAACAACCATCAGAAGCAGTAATCACCTGATCGAAGACCACAAGGCAAAGTGTGCATGAATTCGCATGAAGACCACATGCAGGTAACAGTGACACTTACAGGCACTACTTGAGTGATACTAAATCCAAGTAGGTACATTTGGAAAAGAGATGAAGTGGGATAAGCTCACCTCCCATGCCCCAAGGGACCAGGTCTGCCCCTAATGTCGCCTCTCGGAAAGCCTGCCTTTGAATCTACGGATGGTTGCTATTGTTCTTGAATATGCTTATTACAAATGAAATTAACTTTGCATATATACAGGAAAAAAAAAGATTTATCTTTGTGTTGATTGATTCTCTTCTGCAGGATATCAGACTCGAGGAAGTTCAATCAGACTGTTTCTCCGCAAGTTGATTATTAAGAAATTCCAGCACAGAAAGGCGCTGCGATTAGAAGCTAATTATCAGTCATTTGTTTAGGATTTAGATTCCAGATAATTATGATAGTTAACAGTTTACTTAGAAAGCATACCCGTTGCTCAAGACCAGCTTCTTCTGGTTTTAATGTTAAGGATTCCAATAATTTTATGGCCTCATGAAATCTATCAAGCGCAGCATCCTCGTTACCAATACTCCTGTCCGCATCGGCAACTTTTGCAAGGGAAACAGCCACATCTAAGGTCTGTAATTGAAAGATAAATAGAGAACATTAATTGCAAAGGAAGCCTGGACATACAAAACTTCTCAAACAAGCATGATCACAAATATTGTTTATCAAATCATTGTGCATTAAATAGAGAGAAAGATAAGTACAGGGTGCTGAGTTGGAGAACCTCGGAAGCATTTAAAAAACAAAAATCAATACTAGCTTAAAAAAATAAACTAAAAGTTCCTTTTCCTACCAGGCCTCATTTCCTATTCTTTTTTTCAAGCAGGCCAGCATGCAGAGAAAAATGCTCATTGTAGTATCATGCAAATATTGTCATGGAAATTCTCAAAACTGGGAAGCCGTGGCCCCTCATTGCTATACAAGAGATCACAGAACGTATCACAAGTACATTTATACCTCAAGTCACAGAGCATGTGAAATGACAATAACAAGAGTGATGGTGTGTGCTGGAAAAAAAAACAGCTGCTGACCTGGGATGAAACACTAGGATGATGTTTTATGGCATCACGTCGCACATTGAGAGAACGCATATAGTAAGATCTTGCAGCCTCCAGATCTCCATCATAATATTTGAGATCTCCAATTTTATTAAGTGAAACAGAATGCGTATGCGTGATCTACAGGGGAAGAATATCAAAAAAATTATAGTTGGCATGGTAAAATCACGCATTGAATAAAAGGCAGCAATACTTGTAAAATTTTAACCTCCAGATCAGCTGCAGACAATTTTGATAGGAATTCTACACTCTCTTCAAAGTATGTAACTGCGGAACCAGCATCCCCCACTGCTCGACTGCAATAGACATAATAGGTAGAGAATTTAGTAAACTCGTCAGGACTCAAAATCCATTACTTTGAAAGAAGACAGTGAACCCATAATAATGTTTTAAGAAATCAGCAAAAAAGTACCGGTTTTAGAATATATAGCCTCTAATATCTAGGTTGCACATCCTTAAAGCTATTCTTTAAAACATAAGCTTCGTTTGTCTACTCAAGGATGTGAGAATCTTTTGAATGTGCTTAAGATATTCAAAACTAGCAATTCCTAGTTCATTGGTGCAAACAATGCTGCTGATGTTATTCCAGCAACATGCCAGAAACCTCAACAATTTCATCAATGCAAGCCATGGTGCAAAGTGGCATTGCAATAATATTTCAGCGAACTTTAATCAACTTGTCCATCACATCATTGTTTCTGGAAAATGAAAAGCCACTGTTTGATGCTACAAAGTTAGCTCTTTAGGAATACTTGGATAACAGCTCTGTGACCTGGTTGACAGCACAACCAATGGAAGGAACACTGGTAGTAAATGTATATTGCTCGATCACTTCATCCTCTATTGAAAGTGCATGGGTTCCACAACTTCTTTCGAGGAAAATGAGATAGATGGTTTTCAGAAACATATTTTCATCATGTAAAGAATGTCCTTACGTAAATATCTTTTCTATAAGCAAGAACTTAATCTAAATAATTAGATGATAATCAAGAAAAAACAAAAATCTAAATAAATATATGATCATGTTAAAAAAAAACTTTTTTTCACCTGCCCCGTTTCTTTTTCAATTTTTCCACTCAATTCAACAACATCTTAATACCAAACCAGAATTATTTTTCCTTTAACTTTGTCCCAAACTAGCTGGAATTGGCTAAAGGAATACTTTATCTCAATTCACTAGCCAAATTCATATGTTGCTGTTTAATCTTTTCATTCTACCATTGTCCTCAGATCATCGCAAGCTTACTAAAGAAAAAGAGAGATAACAGACCAGCAGTCCCCAAGCATTCCCAGCACTGCTCCAAGCTGCGAACACAATTCCGATGTGTTGCCCACTGTTTCTATCCGACCTCGGATGTCTTCTGCACAAAGACTAAGTCTTGATTTTGCACTTTCCACATTCTGGGCACGAAATGCCTGCACGTGAAAAGCCAAAAAACAAAGAGAAAAATTAACTATAAATTGCAACAACAACTTACTAGACACCAACCAAGCACATAAAAGATAGTTGAGAATAAGTTGAAAAAAAAAGAAGAAGACGAAAACAAATGAGAAGTTTACGAGAAACTTTCTACTAGTATAGAATACCTTGATAATTTTGATGAGATAACCATAGCAAAAAAATAAATAACAACGTTGATCTAGAAATGACATCCATCAAAAGAAAAATAGAAACGCATCAATGCCATGATAATAAACTAAACTTACCCTCATGGCTTGTTGCACCAAGAAAGCACCCCTCTCCAAAGAAACATCCTCGTATATCACTTTTTTATTCTCACCTGCTTCCCCCTCTTTATCCATGTCAACATGAGACCTCTTGATTCTAGCATGACCATCAATGAACCGATCAACTACACTCTGTAGATCCGTATCAGCTTCAATCTTCTCAACATCAGCTCCACACAGCGGACAGTCCTTAAATCGTGAAATACACACTCTAATCCAACAAAAACAAACCAATTCACAAATTGCCTCAGACCACAAACAAGAGCAAACAAATTAACATCATATCATGGAGTTTGATTCTATCATTTCTATCATCTCCTTACTTGCAATACACATGAGAGCACGGCACGCATTTGCTACAATCAAAGAGAAGAGCTTGGCATATCATACAACTAAGAGGTCCCAATTTAAATGTCTGAGAATCATATCCAAAAGGGCATTTCGGCGAAACGGTAGCAGATTCACCACCAGACTCTTTCTTAGCCTTTCCTCCTCCTTCATGCTCGGCCCCGTGTTTAATCGGACATTCCCCTGGTTTTCTTGGTGACCCATCATCAGGTCTTGAAGCTTTCACAAATGGGCAAACTGGGGTCATCTTGGTAAATCAAAATCTGCATCAAATTCACAGAAATAAAACATGGTTTTCATCCAAATCGAATCCAAGCATCTAAAAACTTAACAACTTTCCTTAAATATTTAATCGACATAAGGAGATTTTGCAAATTTTGAAAGAAAAATAAAGGGAAAGAAGGAAAGAGAAATCAAATACCAGAGTTGCAAGTGACACCAAAGCTTATGAATATTTCTTCTGGTCGTCTTGACAATACGAATGGAAGATGTCAGCTTCGTTTATTTATCATGAGTAAAAACAAACTACAAATCAGTATTTAAAATGTGGACATTATTATGTTTTAGTGTTATACCTTTCAAACATTACAATTATACCATCAACAACCTTTGATAAGGGAGATTTATCCGATAATATTTTTAGCAAAATAGAAAGTGAGGTTTGAGATTGAATTGCATATTTTAGTATAAAATGGATTTAAAAATCTATAATTAGATGAAAACAGGCCATTCTTCAAAAGAACATTGAACATCGAATAAATAAAATTTATCATAAAAATCATATAGAAAAAACTCAAGATAGTTTTGATGATAACATTCTTGAAACAATTTATAGTTACTAGTTATCCGTGAACAAAACCTAAAATCTTCCATATTTTTTTTCAAAACTAAGGTTTCTAAAAATGAATTTTTATATAATTTAGGAGAAGTTATGTATACTTTTTTTTTAAAAAAATCAAGTCAGATTTGAGAACAATCATATAGCATCTGCAGCGGTGTTTTTTCACAAATGAATGGAGATAAGGATTATATTGTTTGGTCATAGGATGATAAGTTGTGTACATTAAGGACTGGATTGGAATAATTCTCATAGTTCGGAGACTAACTTATAGCTATACCCAATAGCAAGGTATTCCCATGATCCCATCTTTGGCCCAAGTTACGTTTAAAAAAGCATTCTTGTCCCTTTATTTTATAGTAAATTTCGTCAAATCAATCTTTCCACTTCCAATTTTGCCAAACAAATCTCTGTATATTCAACTAAAAGCAATTTAAGCCTACCGAATTGCTATATGATATTATTGCGATGATATAAGTGTGTGGACTGTCCTTGATGGAAGGGGAAAAAAAAGTTGATTCGACCAAAATTTAGAGAAAATGGACTGATTTGATCAAATTTACAAAGTATAGGTATCACACTTCAATTTTAGTTATTTCGCGGGGACACGTGACTGGCTAAGGAAACGAGTGTGGTGGTTTCAGGGTTACAACGAGATGGATGGCTTAGGAAGCGTGACCACCAGTGACATCTGTCATATAAAGCATCTGTGCTCACGTGAATCCGACGGGTGATTAATTCGACACATGGCAGGGTTTGTTTGTTTTGGGCTGTAAGTCATGTGCCGGATTTTTTTGTAGTGTGTCTGCCCCGAGTTTTACTTGAATGGGCCTTTTCAAGCATCTCCACCTTTGGGCTTACTTTTATCTGTTTCATAATCTACTGGGCTCGGGCTTTGGCTCTCATATATTCTCTGCTGCTTCAGGACAAGAATTAAAAATATAAGCATAGTTCTCGGGCTTTGGCTCTCATATATATATATATATATATATATTTTTATCGGATCACAGGGTCAAGTACTAAAGCCTAAAGGGTAGAAGCTGCCTCTTGTTAATTAATTTATACAAAGGCTGCAGCCATATGATTGAGAGGCTTATACAGAGACTGGGGCAAGCAAGCTTATGCTTACCACTTCACAGAACCCAATATATATATATATAAGAAAAAGGAAAAAACATGGAGTGAAGAAGAAGAAGAAGAGTGCAGAAATACATCATTAGTAGCCTTAAAAAATCGTGAAGAAGAAGAAGAAGAAGAAGGAGGAGGAGGAGGAGGAAAAAGGGAGAGGGAATAAAGAGGAAAACCAGCTAGCACATGGCATCTGCAGGATAAAAATGGTGTTTGTTTATTCCCCCCTTCTCTCTAGCAAAAGAGAGATGATTGCTTGTATTTTAAGTATATGATTCACTTTTCTCGTCACATTCTAAAATAAACTAAAATAAATATATATGTGGGGGATCGAGCTAATGCTGTCGAGTGTGTTAAAAATACGTTTCATTTAAAAATATATGTATTAAATTAATAGTTTAATTTATGCATGCATTTAATTGATATTCTGCTACAATTCACGCATGCATCATATATGTGTATTGAACCAGACAAAAGAAATGCATCATATATAGCTGGCACAATTGTTCCGCTCGTGAACTACATTGAACTAGAAAATAATTGTGATTACACGGATCAAAACTATGTGATTAATTCATTGATATGGTGTCATCTAAAGCTATATTGGCGGCAGCACTTCGCGACAATTTTCTTGAAAAAATATAATATATGTGTGTAAATCATCCATTCTGCCTCTCAATAATTGTTAGATGCATGATTTTGTTTCTTAATTATTTGTGTTGAAACCTAAGATTTCTGGGTAGTTTGGTTTTTGCTCGGACATTGCTGGCCTACCAAGCACCATTTGCCAATGAAGCTTCATGAGTTGGTTGGTTATACATAAAAGCAAACAAATAACATTTATAATTAGATCAAAAAGTAAAAATAATTATATCCATGTATATTATTATAAAATGCATAGAAAATTCAGAAAAGAGCAATCAAAGATGCTCTTACACCTCTCACTGCAAGCTTCCTCCGGTGAAAAAGCTCCCTCCCTTGCATTTATCCTACAAACGGGTGGTGGGATATGCCGCTCTTTTCATTCTCCTCCATTTTTCTTGCCATCCCATCTTTCATGGCTTCTCTTCTGCATCATCTCTTTTTTCTCTCTGTACTCTGCCTTCTCATCATCAGCTCCACTGCATCAAATCAACTTCCTCAGGTAATTTTATCAAAACACTATTACATCAGTGACCCTTTTTTGTGTTTTCACAAGAGATATAATCTATCTTCTTTGAGTCTTGACAGCATTATGTGGTTTATATGGGGAGTTCATCAAGTGGAAATGGAGGAGAAGCTCCTGAGATTGCAGAGGCAGGTCATTTGCAGCTGTTGTCCTCCATTATACCAAGGTTACCATACATCTCATCATCATAATCCATCATTATATAGCCATGGTTTCAAGGGCTTGACACATGGAATTTAATCTGCTTTTTGACAGTCATGAGAGTGAAAGAATATCGCTAATCCATCATTATAGCCATGCTTTCAAGGGCTTCTCTGCCATGCTTACAGAGAATGAAGCCTCTGTATTAGCTGGTAATGCTGTCTTGTTTTATTTCCTTGTTCTATTTGACAATCTGTCTTGTGTTTAGTTTAGAGCTTATGCATGTCTTTATGCTTCAAATAATAACAATAATACTAATAAGTTAAAAGAAAGATTAAATAAATATAACACCCTTTGATCCTAGAACATGCTTATGGTCTAAAAAGCATAATTGTTTTTTTTTTTAAAAAAACAAATTAGCTGTGAATTTGACAACTTGGATTTTTTTCTTAGTTATTTTTGCTTAAATTTCCAGCCGAATTTGCTTCTTTGTATATATTGATTTCACTAGGAATTCACTTAGTATTTGGGGAGCTGGTTTTTTAGTTCTTTGGGTTCTCGGTCATCTCATGTAATTTTTTTTTTAATTTAAAAATGTTATTTTATTTTTAATTTTTTAAAATAATTCTTAATTTTTATTTAATTATATCTAGATTTGATTTGACCAAATCAACTGAATTATAAATTAACTTATTAGATTATTTAAGTTTGGTATTGTTAATATTAAAATCAATTTAAATTAAAATTTAGTTTAAATCAAGCTCTAAATTATGAATTTATCGAATTAATTTACAATCAATTTACCTTAAAGAATTCAATAATTATAGAATAGCAGAAACATAATAAACTAATTCAATTTAAATTTTTGAAACTTAATTAATAAAAAATTAAAGAGTGGTAATTTTTTATCCTTTAATATTAAATTGGTTAAAATTTAATTTTTTTTATTTTTTTTTATAAAACTATTTCAATCTTAAAATTTAAATAATAGCTTTTTATTTATTGACATAAATAATTCTACATTTATTTAATTAAATATATGCATGTACTTTTTGATTTATAATTAAAAATAATTTTGTCAATAATTGTTTTTAAAACCTACTTATTCATTTGTTTTTTACTAATAAGCGCGGGTCTATCTATTTGTCGAGCTTGCAATAGCTAATATAAAAACCAATTAGATTCTAAATTACTCGCTCCTTATTTTTAATAAAAAAAAAATCAAAACATTTTTTTTCTATCGGGCTTGAGAGAAGAAACTCCGAACGAGCTCTAAATACGGGTCCGTAAGCACATGCAACTCAACTTGTTCATCAACCCGAAACCCTCCCAAGCTTCATCACTAAACCCCTTACCCGCCATTAATCCACCAGCCAGCCCCTCTCCCTCTGTCGCAGTCCGTCTCTCTGAATCTCATCTTTGCTTCGAGGTTCCAACAAAAAAGTGAAAAGGATGGCCACGAATATATCCTCCACGGGAAACCTCATTTCTTTTATACAAAAACGTTTTCTATTAACATCAGCAGCAGCAACAATAACACTTTCTCCCAACTCTCCACTACCCACTACTACTAGTTGTAGCTCCTCCTCCTCCTCTTCTTCTACGGCCCAATTCCTCGTCAATTCATGCGGTCTTTCTCTGCAATCTGCTCTTTCAGTTTCTAAAAAGTTCCACATCCATGAGAATGATCTCCATAAGCTCCGATCTATTGTCCAATTCATGAAAGCTCATGGTTTTAGCGAGACCCACCTGGCCAAATTGATCCAAAGTCGGCCAGGAGTTCTCCATTGCAGAGTAGAAGGTAATCTCAAACCCAAATTTGAATTTCTCACAGAGAATGGCGTTGTGGGTCAGCTTCTGCCAGAGCTCATTTTATCAAATACTCATATTTTAAGAAGGGGTTTAGATTCTCAAATTAAACCATGTTTTGAGTTTTTAAAGTCTGTTCTTGGTTGCAATGAGAACGTTTTGGTGGCTCTTAAACATTCTTCTTGGCTGTTGACGTTGCGTTTGAAGGGCACTATGCAACCAAATTATGATTTGTTGATAGAAGAGGGAGTGGCTGTTGATAGGATTGCTAAACTGATTATGATGGACCCAAGATCCATACAGAATAAGCGTGATAAAATGATTTCTACAGTGAGTGCTCTCAAGGATTTAGGCCTTGAACCAAATGCTCCTGTTTTTATACACGCTCTTAGAGCGATGTTATCTATCAGTGAATCGACTCGGAAGAAGAAAATTGAGGTGCTGAAGAGTTTGGGTTGGGGTGAGAAAGATATCTGGCATGCCTTTAAGCGACATCCTCTTCTCTTGGGATACTCAGAGGAGAAAATCAGGGCTGGGATGGATTTTTTTGTGAATACATTGAAGTTGGGATTGCAACATGTGATTGCCTGCCCCCAGCTTCTTACTTATTCTATTGATAAAAGGTTGCTTCCCAGGTATAATGTTTTAAAAATTTTGGAGTCAAAGAAGCTGATTAAAAAGGATTTAAAGATTACGAATTTGCTTAAAATAAATGAGAAAGAATTCTTGAAGAATTATGTTTACAAGTATGTGGACGATATTCCAGGGTTATTGGATATATATGGAGGAGCAAAGAAAGCAAAAAAGATACACACTTGAGGACGGAGAAGTAAGTTTTGTTGTCCAATGCACAATGTGATTTAATTCTAGATTGCTCTCGGCCTTCTTAATCAGAGATAGCGTTGTGGTTAGTCGTTCCAGTTTACATAACTAATTTTTTTAGGAGTATTGTGAGTTCACTTCTTATCCATTTGGGTGTTGATTTCTATTGAGCCACTGTCACAGGTTCTTTAACAACCATTCCTGGTACTTGATCATTCCTATCCTAAGTATTTTTTGTCACCCCTTAGTGTTTTATCTCACTGCATCGATGTGGAAGCTCAAGAAAGCTCTGTTTATATCATCGATCATCAATGTCCTCAATAATTACATTTTCATGTTCAAACAGCCCCTGAAGGGATTTCCTTCACTTTTCTGATTTGTGAGCAAATGGTTGCTGTCAATTTTTTTTATCCATTCCAAAGTATACAACTGAATCAGGGAATCATTAGATTATTTTTAGGGATTCTGTAAAGAAATCTTGATTTTAGTGTCGAAGCCTAAGAGGAGGCTAAAAAACGAATCAGTTGCTGTACTCTGCTTGGCTGATAAGTTTATAGGGGTTCTTGGAGTCAGTTTCTTTATAATTATCTAATCTAGTATGAAGTAAATTCAAAATTTTCATTACAATAAGCCATTATTATAGCAGGAAGTAAAGAAACTGGCACCAAGTGCTTTTAAGGTCTTTTTTTGTCCGGGGATCTCTCTTCAAGATCAATCATTTTATGTACCAGATATTGCTTTACACTTTGAAGTGCTTTTAAGGGTTTTTGGTTTAAATTTTGTTACTAAAAACATTATTATGCCATGAGGAAAATGAATACATTCTAAAAGAAGGATGCTTTTTTTTCAGTCGAGAAAAGTACTGTTTTCAACTATCTCACCTCTGCTTTCAGATGAGAATAAAAGCATTGTTTTGTCAGTTGGATTGCCAATTTTTACAATCCATTGCATGCGTAGTCGCAATCCCTAGACAAAAAAAAAAACTCAGTTTAAGATGCAGGGGGGTCATGGCTCCCTTCTAGTGATCCGGTAACTACAAATAGACTGAACAGAGATCAATTGATTCTGAAAACAGGCCATGATGGTATAGTATCCATCTTCCGGGATCCAATTCTTCAACTTCATACTACACGTTCATGGGATTTCCTGGAGGCATCATCAGGCATGCAAAACAAGCACAAGCATCCTCCTTTGTCAAGTGATGTCATAATTGGGATGATAGACACAGGTAACTGCAATTCACTTATGTTTCTCATACTACCTGGTTCAGTGGCCCTGCATGAATGAAAGCCACCTCAAGAACATGCCTCAAATTTCAGTTGCATTCACATGCACACACATATTTATTCCATAAATATGTCAATATGGTTCATCCTTTTATTTGTGCTACCTTCATATCACAAATTTTTTAACTCACTCTTGTAGCGCAAAAAACAAGAATGGTTGTTAACATGAATCATTGTTTTGATGAACTACTTTGATGAAAGTCACATTATATATATATTCATTGAGTTTATATTTTAAATGTCTTTTGTGACTGAACACCCAGGAGCTGTTATTTTACACTTCAGCATCAATAAGAATAGTGTCTTCGTGGGGGAAGGCCACCTGCCATGTTATAACTAAAAGCTCAATGGTCCTCCAAGTAAACAAAACATGGTCTCTTTTTTTAAACGGTTCAGGGTCTGGAGGATTGAAAATCCAAGGACTTCAACTTTTAAAACCTCACCTCATGCCTTGCTCCTTTATGTGGGGCTGGTTTTGAGTTCAAATCTTTTTGAGGGTGTGTATTGATTTTGAAAGAGGGAAGGCTACAAAATCCAGTGAGCCTTTCGATGAATTGGAAAGGCATTATAAAAGGATATAAATTTTTTCAAGTATAATTTGAACATTTAAATTGTATGTCAGTACAAGTTATTAGAATAATTAGAAGTTTTCTGTTAACGTGAAATAATTTGTTTCCCATCATTTTGTACAAAGCTTTTTGTTGTGTCTTGCTGCGATTGAGTCTTATCCAAGGGCATATTGTTAGACTTCAGAAATTTTTTAGAATATTACACGTGTTCTTTGCTTTAGGGATATGGCCTGAGTCGCCAAGTTTCAATGATGATGGAATTGGGGAAATCCCTTCAAGATGGAAAGGAGTTTGCATGGAAGGATATGACTTCAAGAAATCCAATTGCAATAGGTGATTATGTCTTTTTTTCATTATAAAGTAAGAGAAGGGCAATATACACATATGCAAATTCATGTTTGTGTAGATGCCTCTATTAATAGAATAGCTTTTATCTATATCTCATACTCATCCAGTTTTTTTATATCAGAGAGCAAGTACTTTTTTCTTAAACAATCATAGCAATATGCCTCAAGTCTAAAATCTTTACCTAAACACACACCCTTACCCTGAGACAAGCCCAAGTGATGATTTCCGCTTGCTGTTAAATTTAATCTATGCTGCAGAATTCTTATTTTCTGGTTTCTATGTCTGTAGGAAGTTGATAGGAGCAAGATACTATGACTCCATCCAAAGGACATACAGTAATAACAAGACCCACATGGCTAAACCAGATGACTCACCAAGGGACTTTGATGGCCATGGTACTCACACCACATCCATTGCAGCTGGTGCTAAAGTTGCTAATGTTAGTTACCATGACTTAGCTGGAGGCACAGCTAGGGGTGGCTCACCTTCATCTAGAATAGCAATATACAAAGCATGCACATTAGATGGCTGTTCTGGTTCCACCATATTGAAGGCAATTGATGATGCAATTAAGGATGGAGTTGATATAATCTCCATTTCTATTGGGATGAGCTCGCTCTTTCAATCTGATTACCTAAATGACCCCATAGCAATTGGTTCATTTCATGCACAACAAATGAATATCATGGTAGTGTGCTCTGGAGGAAATGATGGGCCTGATCTTTACACTATTGTCAATTCAGCTCCTTGGATCTTTACAGTTGCAGCTTCTAATATTGATAGAGATTTCCAATCTACTGTGCTGCTTGGAAATGGGAAGACTTTCCAAGTAAGATATTGATTTGTTGATTCTTTTAATGTTGTCCTATATTAAGATCTGTTATATTCATAATTCTTCTCTCTTCCTCTCTATTCTTTTTGGAATGAATTCGTGTCTTTACAATCCTTTTGCTTAAGGGGTCTGCCATCAGTTTCTCAAACTTCAATCGCTCAAGAAATTATCCTCTCGCACTTGGAGAGGATGTTGCTGATAAGTTTACCCCAGTATCAGAAGCTAGGTATTATCAAGAAGTGATACTCATGATAATGATAAAAGTCATGTATTGTATAAAGTGAATTAATTTTCACTAAAATGCAGGAATTGCTACCCAGGATCATTAGATACACAGAAAGTTGCGGGCAAGATTGTTGTATGCACAGATGATGATTTAAATATTCCACTGCAAATCAAGAAATTAGTCGTGGAAGATGCTAGAGCCAAAGGGTTGATTTTAGTCAGTGAGGATGAGACAGTTGTTCCTTTTGATTCAGGCACGTTTCCATTTGCTGAAGTTGGAAATCTTTCAGGGTTGCAGATTATTAAATACATCAATGGTACCAAGTAAGCATCACTGATATAAATTTCAAATTTTGTACCTTGTTTAGTCTATCCTATTTCAGCTTGGATGCATAATAAGGAACAAGGTTTTGGTCTTAACTCTTGCTATCCTAAATGTTTGTAAGATTTGATTTTGTCTTCTGTGATAACACAAAATAACCATCAAGACATCAACTAAACTAGCTGAAACTCACGTTGCCTCTTTCTTCCTTATTCTCCCTTCTTACATGTCTTTAATATGATCACCAAGTGCTGTGCAGGAAACATACATCCCATATAGATCCCTTTCTTCTGGTCAAGACTTTCTAACCAGGGCAATGTATTATGGATAAGATCCGCTCATAATCTGAAACTGATCCCTTTTTCTGGAGATCCGAGGATCTCCCTCTTTGTCATCCTGGTTCTTCTTTATTCCTACTTTGTGCTTGTCTTATCCAGCCACTTCAATTCATTAATCAAAGATACTCCCCCCAGTAATAGACATAATAGTACATAGTTTTCTTTTAACGCTTTCCAATATATACGAAAACTTTAGAAACAATTACTTTTTGTGAGATTATTAACATCCTAAAAAAGTTGTGAGGCGCATGCCCTACATACCAGTTAAGAAACTTGTCCAAGAACTTCATAGATGGATTTGCTCTCTTCTCTGTTCCTGTACAGAAAGCCAACTGCAACCATCCTTCCTACCCGTGATGTTCCTCGATATAGACCAGCTCCAACCGTTGCATATTTCTCTTCCAGAGGGCCTGGGCAATATACAGAAAACATTCTCAAGGTTAGCTTCTGTAATACATTAGAATTCAGGAGCTGTTTTATTAGCTAACAACTTAGTTAATCATTAACACTGATCGGGAATTCAGCCCGATATAATGGCTCCAGGAGTTGCCATTTTGGCAGCCGTGATACCTGAAAAAGAAGCAGGGAGTGTTCCTGTTGGAAATAAGCCGTCTGGATATGCCATAAAGTCTGGTACATCAATGGCTTGCCCTCATGTGACAGGGGCTGCAGCATTCATTAAGTCTTTTCATCATGGGTGGAGTACTTCTATGATCAAATCTGCACTTATGACAACAGGTACTTTTGAAGGTAGAATTCATAAAGATGGGCACACACTCTCAAACTCACACACACACACATACTCACAGACTGTAACTAGGGCTTGGGGAATACAGAAGGGGATTTTAGCTTGACCGCACCCCATGGTAAAATAACGTTTCTACTGTATGAATTTGGTATTATATACTTAATATTTTTTTAGCGGGGAGGGGATTGAATGATGCTTTTGATTGTACAGATTTTCCCTTTCATGTTATTATTGTTTAATATCTAAATGGTCCTGTGTTCATATATTAACTTCCACCATCATGCACTGCAAGTGCTCGCATTGATCTCTTCCTCTGTTCTCTTTGCAGCAACCATTTATGATAATACGGGGAAACCCTTACAAAACAGCTCACATCACTTTGCGAATCCCCATGAAGTGGGGGTTGGAGAAATAAACCCACTCAAAGCTCTTAATCCAGGATTAGTTTTTGAAACAACCACGGAAGATTATTTGCAATTCCTTTGTTATCATGGATATTCAGAGAAAAACATAAGATCTATGTCCAAGACAAACTTCAACTGCCCCAGAATCAGTATTGACAGACTCATCTCCAATATCAACTATCCATCGATCTCCATCAGTAACCTTGATCGACATAAGCCTGCTCAGACTATCAAAAGAACTGTGACTAATGTGGGATGTCCAAATGCCACATACATTTCCAGAGTGCATGCTCCTGTGGGATTAGAGGTGAAGGTTTTCCCAAAGAAGATTGCTTTTATCGAAGGGTTAACAAGGGTTTCCTTCAAAGTCTTATTCTATGGCAAGGAGGCTTCCAGTGGCTACAATTTTGGGTCCGTAACATGGTTTGATGGTCGACATTCTGTCCTCCTGTCATTTGCAGTGAACGTAGAATAACATAACAATATAACGTACTTGCATTGAACAAAGGTACCATTCATTTTGAAGTTAACACACGCATGACTCACTCATAAGGTTGTAGATACACGTTGCTGTTCATACTGTTTTGTCCAATGCCGGAACCCTTGTTGTATGGTTGGAGTTAATTGCTGCAAACCACCAGAATAGGAACATTCATAGATACATTCATCAATTAATGTCTGTCCAAGACTTTTTTTTCTTTGAACATCATGGCATGTGCAAATATTATTATCCAATGTGTCTGCTATTTGGACTACGGTTGCTTATGCAATAATAGTCATAATTACTTCAATTTATACGTACTAAATAAAAGGATACCCGTGTTTAATGCATGCTAGAAGCAATGATTTCTGGTTCCTGTGATTGCTGCTCCACTATTCCATTTTTCAGATGAGAAAGTAAACGTTTTTAGCAAGGCCTAAAATA
>Ga0325410_1001796_pt1 | contig 23772 bp, 11 predicted proteins | sample PopdelMetagenome_16_FD_206182 | JGI IMG/M metagenome (GOLD analysis project Ga0325410, IMG submission 206182) | Populus deltoides microbial communities from Bellville, Georgia, United States - Xylem-PdIQD-R3 | ecosystem: Host-associated > Plants > Phyllosphere > Stem > Wood/Secondary xylem...
AAATTGATTTTTGTTTAACTAATGATTTAGGATATATGGATGATGATTAGAAAGGGACATATATATTTTTTCCAAAAATGATATGACTAACTTTGCAAGAAAAAGTGAGATATTGAATAATTATATGAAAATTAGAATTGTATCAAATAAGTTGAAAAGGAAAAGAATTTAGTTGTGGACGAGTAATTGAGTGGATTTAAAATAGATGTTACAATGAATAAGAAATATTTATGGATAAAATGATAATTTATTTGAAAACATGTCGATGCAAGGGAAACTGTTGGTGAGATTCAGCGAGCTAATAGAGCCACTCATATTTAGACAACAGGTAGGTACTCTATACATTGTGATAATTTTCTTTATAACTTTTCTTGCAAACCTTACTTATGAATTATTTAATCCATAAAAAAATGGATAGTGATATTGATAATGTATATGGAAATAAAGATACGCAAGTTGAGAGAATTGATTGGTATTTATTAAGGAATACTAGAGTATTGACTTTTAAATAGGAAAGCCAAATTGATAGGCAACCAAGATGGATTGACCGAATTAATTAGAAGATGGGTTGATCAGATTGATTAGTATTCGTTAAGGAATACTAGAATATTGGTTTCCGAATGAAAACGCCGAATTGATTGGCAACTAAGATGGGTATGCCGAATTAATGAGTATTTAAGTAAGAGTATTGAAATGTTGACTTTGATACGGAGATGCTGAAAGAATTATTTAAGCTATGAATATAACGAGATTTGTTTTGGTTTGAATGAATTTTTGTAAAAATAAATTTAGAAGATTATAAAGAACGAGTTAAAGTGTTTAATGAGATATTAATTTGTGAGTTAGTAAATATTATTGATTTTGTTACATGTAACTCATAAGCTCACTAGGAGAATTATTTGTTATTGTTTTTATGTAGATTTAAGAAATCATGGATTATCAAGTTGTAATATCAAACTTGTGAATTGTAATTTTGGACACTTTATTTTAAAATATAATTTAAATATCATAGGATTAAACTAATGATGATCATTGATTGATTAAAGTGATATAATGTATTTGTTGTTTAAAACTTAATAATGTTATCGTCTTGCATGATTATTACATTTATCATTACAATTTGAGTAGTAACTATATAATTGGCTTAGCTTATGTATATTTATATTTATTCAAGTGTTGGTTGTCTTGGAGTTAGTGTAAATGCTTTTATGGTTTAATTATTAAGAGGGATGTTAAATTAATTAATATCTTAGTGATATGAATTAATGAATGAGGAATATAATGATGAGATCTAGAATGATTGGATTGGAAGTAATGGTGAAAATTTTATAGTATTTGTAATTATAAAGTGTTGTTTGTCTGTGATATAGTTTTTTATATCGATACTTGGGATGTCTCAAATATAAAAAAGGTTCTACTGAAATTTTGATAGAATTTTAATAAGTTAGAAATATAGATATCTTTCAATTGATTTGGTCGACCAATTCAACTCCCTGATAAAAAAATAAAATTACATTGTTCTTGAATTTATTCACAAGAAATTTATACCCAAATGTTGGAGATATTACATTTTTATTTGTTGTTCTATCTTTTTTTTCCATCATTTTTTATTTTTTTTATAACTTTCATAAGAATTTTTTATTTTAGATTCTTAAATCTACCATCATCCCCTTACTTTTAATATTCATTTTACTCACTTAGCATAATATTTCCCTTATTAATTTTATAAACTTTATCCAGGATTTACATCTATCGTGAGTACATGCAATACTGCTAGAAAAAAAAAGGATGACTCACCAATCCTAACGCTTGCATGAATGGAGGATTTTGGTAACCAAATGGCCCTGCACATGTCGTTCGAAAGGCATAGGGGTCGTCACTCACTAACGCGTGCGTTGCAAGTGTCAATAACTTTTTTTTTTAATAATAATTGATTATTTAAAATCACCAAACAACCCTTAACTAAACCCAAAAATAACCAAAAAAGCATAATAAAAAGATTAAAATACCTTTAAAACCCTCCATTTTTTTTTATTTAAAGGGTAATTTTGTAATTTAACTATTTAAACAAAAAGGAAAAAAGAAAGAAACCCCTCTATGCATGTTTAATTTTTTGTTCTTTAAAGGGTATGACTGTAACTTCATTGTGCATTTTTTTTTTGTAATGACAAAAGAGCCTCTGGCTGAAAGATAAACATTTTTTTTTTCTTTTAAGGTTAAAATAATCATTTTATTGTGCTAAAAAGGTGTCCTAGCCAATTTGCTCCCAATCAATTTTGCAATGACCAATAGATCCTCTAAAATTGATGATTCTACTCGAAGGAGCAAGCTACTTCAGTTTTTTAGTGAAGGGCAAAAATATCATTTCAATGTTCAAATGAATAGTAAAATATGTCTATGATCATAATGTTTTACTAATGGCTTTTATTTTATTTATTTTTTGTAATTTTTCCTTCAAAATTTTATTTGTTGTCTTTTCTACGAGTGTCTTTTTTTTTATTCTATAATTAAATAGAGTTATTAAACATTATCAGACCTATAACAAGTATCACAAGTTGAGCATTTTAATCCAAGTGGACCCCAATTAATCCAAAACGGTGTTGTTTCTATTAATAGAAAATATTTGAACAATATTATCTTGAATTTTTAATTCAAACTGGGTTTTAATAGGATTAACCAAGTCATGTATGAGACCTGCTTAGTTGATCAAGTCATACTAGGTTAGCTCCCACCCAGTTTAATTTGAAACCAAACTTAGATTAGGAATCAAATCAGCAAATCATCAAGGTGATTTATTAGATTAGCATGTTATCAGATTTACCTTTCAGTCAAGGTTTAATAATATTATCAAAAAATTCTAGTGCACTGACAATCTTACTAGTGTAACCTAATAGTAATAGGTCGTTTTATTGAAAAATCAATGACTCGAGCCTTCCGCCTTTTGATATGTCCTTTTCCTCTAATATTATCCTTGACGTTTTCTATCATTTATAAATTATCATCGATGATATAAATAAATAAAAAATTTCAATGTAGTCTTAAATTTATATACTCATTTTCAATCCCATCTAAAACTTATAAACTTATCAATTAAGTTCTGAATATTTCCTACATTTCTTAATCGGATTTGTTTATTAATTTTTTTTCAATATTTAAAGTCTATTGTGTATAATTATTCATTAAAAATCGTCTAATTGAAGAAAAAATTGACAAAAATATAATGACTTTTATTGTTTACTTTCTAATGCACATATTTTATGCACCATACAATTTGCTGAATATTTATAAAAAGACTTGATTGTGAATTTCTTGAAATGATTGATAAAATTTATAGGTTTCTAATTTCATTAAATTTAATCGAGAATGAGCATATACATTAACAAAAACTAAAATGAGAAGGTGAATTTACTATTCACTTCATCACAAAACATTGTTTACAAGAATAATTTTTTTTTTTAATTTATATTTTTTCTTCAATTTCAACTTTTAATACTAAGCTTATTGGAAATTAATTTTCATAATTTATTTTGATTTTCTTTCTATATGTTTATTAAGGTTTCATGACCTAGGTTTCGAGTTTGACACTTAGGTTGAATCGAGTTTTTTCTTCGGCTTCCTTTTTAATTAATTTTTTATTTTAATTTTATGCTTCAAAATTAGATTGATTGAGAATTGTACTTTATAATTTATTTTGATTTACTTTTTGTGGTGTTATCTCGATCTTATGATCTAGATTGCGGTTTTGGCAGGTTAACCCTAGTTTACTTGACTTTTTTAGGTCTTTCTTAATTGATCTTTTGAATTTCATCATTCAATATTGAGTTGACTGAGAATTATGCTTTATAATTTGTAACAATTTTCTTGCTATGAGCTTATCATAATCTCATAATCCGAGTCATGAATTTGGTATGTTAATACTAATTGACCTAAGTCAATCATATATATTGTCATCTCAATAATATAAAAAATAAAAAATCTTATCTTGAATTTTTCTAGTTAAATTATAATTTTACAATCATACATGTTGCTTTTAAAGTTGTCAAATCAATTAAGTCATATGAGATGAAACTTAAGCAATTTAATTTTTTTTAACCAGAAAATATGTAACAATGTCTAAATTTTATTTTTATACTTTCTAAAAAACTTGATTCTACCTACAATAGTGCCAACCAATGATTTCTTATAACAAAATAAACTAAAACGGAGGAGTGATGTCTATTATGTCATTTACTATAACTATAGACTCAGTGGCACGTGGATTGTAATATTGCAATTAGAGTTTTGACCCCAATCAAGTAATAGTAGCTTGACTTATACGGGTAAGAAGGTTTTTTTTTTCATTTTTTTAACTGTAAAAATACTAAAATTCCCTTTAAGGCAAGGAATATGTGCCTTACATCCATGGGCACTTTTTGTTTTTTTTCTTCTTTTGAATGCAAAGTAAAATTACTTGAATGCAATTGAAGAAAAAAAATAGCCTTTGGTTAAGGGTTTTTTCTATCTTTCCAAGTTTATTTTTTGTTATTTATTATTTTGTTGAGGGTATTATGGTCTTTTAACATATAAATACACAATATACTTACTTAAATGCTCTTAAAGAAAAAAACATTTCGGTCAAGGATCTTTTTAGTCTTTTCATATTAGTTTTTTTTGTTATTTAATGTTTTGCTGATGACATTATGGTCTTTTAACATAAATTAAATATTATTAAAATTTTAAAAATTGTTGGCACGTGTATGAATGGAGCCCGCATACTTTGAGTGGCGTGTTTGATACCAACTGGCTGTAAAAATTGCCCTTCCATTTTGTATTTGAATGTGCCACCATGTCCTTTGTCATGGTGCAACGTGTATAGGTGGAGGTTGGACGGTTTGTTGTTGGTGGACCTTTCTTTTGTTTTTTCTTTTATCTTTTCCCTCTCAAATTACAGGTTTGTCCTCATTTTGGCATCGATCCTCATTCTTTTGATATTTAGTTTTTGTCCTTGATTTTTTTGTGAAAGCTGATTTATTTTTAATTTAACCCTTCAATTCTAATTTATCATGTATTGATGTTTTCAATTTAATCCTTATACTTTTGATTATTAATTTTTTTCTTCATCTTTTTATAAAAGTTTTATTGTTTTTAATTTTACCGTTCAATCCAAAATTGTAGTGTATTATTTATTTCATTTTGTTGCTCATTCTTTTGACTTATATTTTTTTATCTGTTAATATTTTTATTTTTTTTCTATTTAATCCTCAAATTAAAATTTTGTTGTTGTCCTATTTATTTTTTATTTCAATTTTAACTATTATTTTTTTTAATTGCTATTTTTTATTTTGAATATTTTTGTGTGATTGGTTTTTGATTTCGTCCTTCAACATTAATTTCTTGGGGATTGAGCTTCATGATTTTTTCATGTATAGTACTTTAAGTCTTATGACTCAGATCACGAGTTTGGAAAATTAACATGGGATGACATATTTGTCTTGACTTCTTTTATTTTTTTGATATCATTGTTTTACATCTATTTTTTTTTTTAAAATTGACTTTGTAGTTCTCTTATATTTCTTTTTTATTAGATTATCCTGATCTCATGAACTAAAATATAAGTTTGATAAGTTAACTCGAACTAACTTGCCCTTTAATACTTAAATTACATGCCTATTATGTTAGTTCAGGTTGAATCATACTGATTTTTTTATTATTTTTTTTATTTTTTTTGCCATTTGATATTCAATTAGCTAATAATTAAATAACATCATTTTTCTGCTATGAGATAAAATTTTTTTTTCCATGTTACTGTGATTATTTTTTAATATATACCTTTTTTGTGTGTTTATTATTTTCACTTTTTTTTTCATTAATTTTTTTATATAATTAAAATAAAACTAGTTTATTTGATTGTTACTGAGTTATTAATTTTTTTTTATTTTTCTTAATGCAGTTACAACTGAACATTTGACGAGAAAGATATTGGAGACCCGCAACTTATCACGTCTAGGTGGCTAAATCTAGATTTCTGGTATAAATTAAAGAAACCTCAGCAGTCATTTCTCAATTTTTTCCAATTCCAAATTAAAGGAAGTTGACTACACAGTTCACATCCTCAAGGCCGCTTCTATAAATTTTTGTCTTCATCCGTAAATCGCTCTCCCTCTCTCTATAATTTCGATGACAGGAATTCGGTTACAACAAGAAGAATCAGCTGACCTAACGCAAATCAGAGCTGCTGGTACCGGCGGCGATCTGGTGTCGGACGACGATAGGTCTGTGGCGGCGGACTCTTGGTCAATTAAGAGTGATTATGGGAGTACTCTCGATGACGATCAGCGCCATGCTGATGCCGCCGAGGCTCTCTCCGCTGCCGCTAACTGTCGCGCCGCTTCTGATTACAGGTTGGTATTTTCACTTTTAATTTATTCACTTTTTACTTTTCTTCTACTGTTTGAAACTGAATTAAAAATTCAGTGATCAAATTAGGAAGTTGGGCCTTTTTCTATTATTTAAACGTCATTGGAATTGAAATGTGAGAGTTTAAAATTTAAAAATCGTTTTGCTTTGCGTGAATTTCTTATTCTTTTATTGTTTGTATCGTTTTGGTATTTCAGAAATTTGGTAAAATCCTTTCGATTTTGTCTGTTTTGTTTTAATTTAGAAACCATTTTATTTCGCCTAATTTCTCTCGGTTTTTATTATTTTTATTAGCTTGTGATGGAAAGATTATTTAGTGAGGGATTAATGGATTTATTATATACGAGAATGCTTGCCAATTGTCATTCGTTCTAGATGTCTTTGCGAATGTGCATGTACACTGAATCATTGATTGCTCTTGAACACAGTTCAGACAAGGAAGAACTGGATGCTGAAGGCGTGGCTTCCATGTTAGGTCTACAGAGTTATTGGGATGCTGCCTATGCTGATGAGTTGGCAAACTTCCATGAACATGGTCATGCTGGTGAAGTTTGGTAAAGATTCTTTTATTCATTTAATTTTCTATGCATAAGAAAAACTTCTTGCTATTCAGTTTATGTGATGATGAAGGTTGATGTCTGCTGCCTAACGATGGAAATATAAAGTTTCCTTGTAGTGGAGCTTTAGCTTGTTGTGACTTGAGAGGAAATGTAGTTCCTCAAAAAATATTCTTATTGATGGCTTTTCACAGTCTGAAAATCTCAGGCATCTACTCTCTTTGACTGTTAGGAATGCATCTCATACATGAACCTTGCTTTTCTCACTCAATATCAACACATAAATTTCTTTATTCTGAGGGAAATTCATTGTTTTGTACATCTGCACTAAATTTTTTTATCTAGTTTTAATTTTCAAAATTACATTATATAATTCTGCTGCTAGTGGCCTAGAATTTGTCAGTTCTCGCGCAATATGCAATAATGATGCTCAAATTGAATACAGGAATGCCAAGTTACTGAAAATGACTGATTCATCAATGCTCAAATGTTTTATGTGACCAATTAATGTTATAGTATCATAATGGTCTTATAACGAGAAGCATATTCAGATTCTTGTAAGGATGTGTTGGTCCTTTAAAGTGCCTCCAAAACTGGATCTTTTTTGAAGATGCGATGAGGTAAAATTAGTATTTTTCTTTTGTAAAGAGAGAAGAAGGCTATTTATCTTTAGATTTTTGTTAAGCAGAGATTTTTGTGTTTGGCTCTCACCCGATGGGGTCCAGCTGCATGGAAAATTCTCTGGGTTAACTCATCAGAATTACTGCATTTGGATGCACTTTAAGGTAGTCTTTTAAGTCAAGGGTATGCCATAAAAAAATGTATGAATGATAAATAATTATAAAACTATGCATGATAAATCAATATAAAACTATGCTTTTTGTTGATTTCTTGATTGGATTTTTTCTATAGGCAAAAAGGAGAAAAAACCTTAGGAGCACCAACACGGTGCAATCCATAATCTATACTGAAAGGGCATCACACAAGTACTTTTTGCATGACAAAGGTGTATGTTATAGATGTTATAGTCCAGCTTTAAATAACAGAAAGATAGCTACACTACTTAAAGGCTTCTTATTATAATTAAACGTATTAAGATACTTTTCCCCATATCTATACACAAGCATTCTGAAGTCCATACCTGTCCTTGAGCTAATGCCTAGCAGATTGCCACTGCTGAGAATGAATGCTGTCACAGTTTTCTAGTCTAAGCAGAATGCCACAGTGATACAGCGATTCTGTTGCTCTCTTACGGAGATTTTACCTCCTGGCTAAGGTTTGTCTTTTTTGGACATTATCAACAGCCATGATTCTCCACAATACTGTTTTCCAAGGAAAAAAAGTAAGTGGAGGTCAACTTTCTTTCTAATAGCTTTCGAAAGAAAGCTGGTCTCCCATGCATAGTTAGCAGGGTCTCACATGTTTTTGATTGGATTGAGTTATTCATGATGTAGCTTGAGTAAAATCTTGAATACTTTTTAGATGCTATTCATTACAATAGATGATTCATAGGAAGGTATATCAGAGTTTAATTCGAAACACGCACGCACAGATATATATATATATATATATATATATATATAGATGAGGTCTGCAACATGTAAATGATTATTTTTCTCTTTTGCTAATATTGATCCATATGTTTATGCTATTGGGATCTCATTTGTTTGCTTCTTTTTCATCTTTCGCTATAGGTTTGGGGCTGATGTCATGGATGTCATTGCTTCTTGGACAAAAGGCCTGTGCTTTGAAATTTCTCAAGGTTGCATTCCTAATCATGTTGATGATATCAAGTCTGAAACTGTTGAAGAGAGTGATAAATATCTGTCCAGCTGGAGTGTACTTGACATCGGGACCGGCAATGGTTTACTCCTTCATGAACTTGCTAAGCAGGGGTACACTTTGAGATTTTGCTAGTTTTGGTATTATATACTATATCACCCAAATAATTTAAAATGGCCTAACAAAAGCAACAAATTTGACTTAACTGAATCACCTTTTCCTTTTTTGTATGAAGACATGAGACATGTCCTGCAAAATATTAATTTAGGATTTGGAAAGTTATTTTATTACGTAAAATATTGATGAAGTTATTGCTAGCGGTGCCTTCGCCAGAGATGGTTAAGGTGGCTAATGCAAAGGGACCTTGGTATTCATACATGGATCCACCAGTGAAGAGCAAGCACATATACAGTCTTGACAAAAAAATAATTTTGTTTACATGCTTTCTGTCATTTTGACTAGAACATGCACACACATTTGTGTTCTTGCTGGGACTTTAACTTTGATTGAAAGTTTAATCTTTTGGTATCTCAATTACTGAAGGCCACATGGGAGAGCAACTTCCATGGACCTTTGTTATGCAAGAAAGTAAATATTCACATTTTTGTTTTGGAAAAGAGATGTTATAGAGAAGGAAAGAAGCAAATTTGATCAAAATCTCATTTAATACATTTTGGTTCTTGAATATCCGTGTTCAGTCTATCTCTATGTGCATGTTGTGACACATACAAAACTCAGTGGGTGCAATTCCAATTTAAAATAAGATTAGTTTCACTGTTGTTTTCAGAAATATGGAATTGATAATTCAGCAAAATTTGCCCACATTGTGCAGAGCCTGATTTAATGCTGTTGCAAAACTGTTGAAATTTTTTAGTCGAGCTAAAATTTTGCCCTTAATTATTATATTTTGCTAGAATAATGAAGGGGCTCTTGTGTTTACCAGGTTTTCTGATTTAACTGGAGTTGATTACAGTGAAGGGGCCATTAACCTGGCGCGTAGGCTTGCTGATCGTGATGGGTTTTCTAATATCAATCTTCTGGTGTGTTATAACTTTGATATTACTATGAAATTATAACTTATTGTGTTTGTAGTCTAGGGAAAATTTGGTTTATGCATTACAATTCATTATTCTCTTTCCTTTTGACTTACAAGTGCACTAGGCTCATAAACAAGCATGTGATTGTCTTCTCCATGAAATGATCATTTTTGTCATCTTTTGGCAAGATGTTGATATTGGATAGTTTCATCTTATTGTTTAAATGAAATCTTAATGATTGATAGCATGGAAGTGAGCAATCTATCCATAGCCTTTTGTTTTTAGGTAAATTGCACTAGCCTCCACTCTAGGTATCTAGGTATCGTGAAATTATAGAGACCCCACCCAAAAATTTAAGGATATTACAGAAACTCCCTTTCCCAAACTAATCCCCTTACTATTAAAGGGGTGATTTAAAAAATCATAAGGGCATTTTGGATACAAAAGAGAATTTCTGTAATGTTTTTAATTGTGGAGGGGTTTTTGTAAAATCTTCAAACTTTTGGGTGGGCTTGGTAATTCCACAGTACCTTGTGGGCTTCTTGTAATTTACCAATTTTTTATTGGTCATTTGTTTCTTTTCTTTTACTGGACTTTAATATTGGATGGTTTTGTCTTAATTGTTAAATGAACATTAAATATTTGATAACATGGCATCAATCTATTTTTTGAAGTGTCATGCATCAATACTTGAGAAAACTGGTGACCTTTTAAGCTGGAAGTGAGCTGCTCCTGAATTTCTCGTAGAACTTGTTTCTAAGCGACATAATCTTTTAATTGTACTTGGTCATGTATATGTATCAATTTCTGTTCAAACATATATCTTGTCACTTTTTGGTCTTTAGGTTGATGATGTTCTTGAGACAAAATTAAACAGACAGTTTCAGCTGGTCATGGATAAAGGGACTTTAGATGCCATTGGATTGCATCCTGACGGTGCTATCAAAAGGTAAAATCAATAGTACCTACTGACCAGGGTATCCTGATTACATTCTGGTCTTGTTTACTTAAGTACCCTACATTTACAAATTAAATTTCTGTTAAGATTCCAGTTCAGTCACTGCTTGTTAAATAGTAAATGTTAAACTAATCTTATTTTTTAATTTTAGGATCATGTACTGGGAATCAGTTTCAAAGTTGGTTGCAGTTGGTGGAATCTTGGTAAGCTTGCATGTTGGAGCTAATTTATCTTTACTTCCTTTGCAATCAGTAATACTAGCTTTCAAGTCAATCAAGAAGCCTAATTTTTGAGCTAAGGACTTGGGTTGCATTTTGCATTCAAATGCATATTTTTCTTAGACTAGGTCATTTTTTTTTTACTCTCCCAAGGTTGACATTAGTTTCTAAACCTTCAATCTGCTAACTAATGTTCTCTTTGTTTTTTTCTGATCATGATGCATAATTGCAGGTGATTACATCGTGTAACAATACAAAAGACGAATTGGTGCAAGAAGTAGAAAATTTCAATCAAAGGAGGATTGATGTATCCCTGGAATCAGAGTCCATGAAGGGCCATGAAGCATCCAGAGATCCTCCATTTCGATACCTCAATCATGTCCGCACATATCCTACCTTCATGTTTGGTGGATCAGTGGGATCACGTGTTGCCACCGTGGCATTTCTTCGAAACTGAACATTAGTTTCTGCCATGGGGGGGAAGCTGGTAGGTTCTGATGTGTAAGATGGGAGGGGAAGTGATATTTTTTGAGAAAGCTTGATGTTGTTGGAATTGAATACAATGTTTGATGCACTAAGGATGACTATATCAATTCAAACTCGTGAAGAATGCAGAAATGATGGGATTCAACGTTCATTTAAAGATGCTCACTGAATTTATGTTTTCTTTAGGCAAAGATGATTTCCATGTTACTACGCTATACATTATACACATGTTTTCTCCATTGTTTCTAGCTTTTAGCTACTATATTCTCGAGCAAATTAATGCCAAGTGGTAAGTCTCTTTTAGCAGTTTCATGTAGAGGATTAGCACGGTAGTTATTTGTCTAGAGCGTCATGGACATTAAGCTGATGAAAAATTTCATGTAGAGGATGTGCTGTTATAGAAGGATGGGAAGTTATATGATGCTCCTAAAGCAAGCCGATTGAAGCTTATTCGTGAAGCTCACACTTCTTTCGTTGTCATTTTGGCATCTGTAAAATAGTTGCAAATCTGCGAAGGTATGTTCCCTAACCTAATATAGTGAATGATGTCAGAACATATACTTGAGAAGCTTTAGTATGCAGTGAGTAAGCCACACAATAAAAAAATTGGTTTATACACTCTGTTACATGTTTCTAGTCTATCATAGGAAAAAATTTCAATAGACCTTTTGAGTGCTTCACCTGTTATTAGGAAGAGTAATAATGATTATATTTTTATGGTCGCCGATAGTTTTAGCAAAACAACAATTATGAATCCTTATAAGAACATAGATGCAATGAGAGCAACATTTTTTTTTTTCTTTTTGGTCTACTTTTGCATGCCTAACAAAACTGTCAGTAATCGAGATACAAGGTTTTTCAATAGATTCTAGAATGCATTATGGGATATTCTTGAAGCTAATAAGCGGATATGTCCTGACTAAGGTTATAAATCGAATTGTGGTTCATGTATTGATGAAGTTGTGTAAAAACTTTACACAGAAAATGGGTTTTTTTATGGTTTATGATCATGGCCCAAGACGTGTAGGCTTAATATGGGTTTTGTGTCTAGGTTTATTGTTTGTTGGGCTTGATTGCTGATTTGAAGTTTGTCTGAAAAAATAAGTTCCCCGTGGAATGAGGAACTCTCCGATATTTAAAATGTGTGTATGAGAGAAATAATATACGAGAGAATTGAGAGAAAAATGTAAGCATTAATTGGCGAAGAGATAAAAATTGTTGAGTGTAAGAATTTGTTTTTAACCTTTAACTTATGACCCAAGGTATTTATAGATCTTGATCACACTCATCTCAAGATGTGGAGAGCTTCATAATTGATGGAAACATTGATGCTCACTATTGGTTGTAGAGGTTTGTGATTGTTGATTATATGTTAACTAGAAATAACCATTGGTCGAAAAAGGATGCGCTTGAGTTGTATAGAAAGTGATTTGTGTTGCAATACAACCATTGGCTAGGAATGTGGTGACAACAATGTATAAAAAAGTGTAGTTGTAGAGGATATATTAGAGAATATGTCAGTAAATCATAAAAAATATTGTGTGTATGATAGTGCGTGATTGATTCTTCAAGAATTAAAAAGTACTTAGAGGTGTGTGCTAGGAGTCGAGAATTTTTTGGGGTACTAAGTTGAGATCCAAATCATTGATTAGTGTTAAAACATAAGAGAAAAAGGAGAGACAGTCCATTTAGGCTAGCCTAAACATAATAGAAATCAATCCACCTAGGCTGCTACCTAAACAAAAGGCAATTGTTTTGGCTACCAACCCAAATGGCGACTCTAGGGGGCAATCCGTCTAGGCTATAGTCCATATGGGCTGCTATTTTGTTTTCTTAGTAAAACTTACTCACCTATATCTTTCCCGCGAGTCTTTTAAAATATGTGTTTGAAAAACCTAACTAGTAGAAGTGGGGGGAAAAATACTTACAATATAAATGTTACCTGTTGTGGTTACACGTGTATGCAAATGTTACCTCTTTATGTATTATGAACGTGTCTACATGAGGGTTCTCCTCGTAACTTTGTTAATGCTTGTCATACTTGGAGAATGATCTATGATCATTTTGAAGATAAATAGTTATGGAGACCTGAAGAAGGATCTTTGATTATTTTAGGGATATTGAAGATACACATGGAGATTCAATAGGGACATATGTAGAGACATGAAGATCTCACCATAGAGATTTTAACAAAGATTTCTGTTAAAGACATTAAGAGAAATTACTACTTTTATTGAAAAGTTCAAAAAATAGAGATATAATTATTGAAGATAATTCTAGGATTATTTGATCTTAGGTAGCTCATCAATTATGCAAACTTCTTTCCTTCCTTGTTCTGGCTTTTTTTTCCATGAATTGGTGAAGGTAACTTTTGGCGACCAATCTTTCTATCTCCTTTTCAGAGTGTGATATTTCTCGGTGTCATGTCTATAATCATTGTGAAAAATATAGAATTTATTAGGGTTTCTAGTGTTCACGTTACTTTTTACTTTTAATGAGAGAACGATATTACACAAATTCTCTTTTTGATAACAGCTAGCACCTCAATCCATGTGGTGGTTAAAAGGGTAATATGGAGCTCGAAGAATGTAAGGCAATCATAAATGTGTCTCTTGGTGCTCATTTTAAATGCTTTAGTTAGAGACTCCTGATATTAGGAAGATTTTTCTCAGTTGAAACATGGGTAACCTTGTTTGATCATGTTGACTTTTTACACCATCATCTAATTTTTCATGGTCTATTTAACGCTGAAGAGATTTCTAGGGAGAGTGTATAACCTTTCTATAGGGAATAATTATATACTCTACTAATTAGAGCTTATATGATGATGAGCTCAAAGAGTCTTTTCACATTAAGTATTTCTTTGTTGAACCTTTGAAGATATGTCTTGGTGCTCTCATCTTCTTGTTGTGTAATGGTAAAGAGCCTGATGGTGCTTTGTTTAGTTGGAATACTTGTGCTGAAGTGATATGTAAGTTTGGAGTCGAGATCATAAAAATAGAGAATAAAGCCAGAATTTAGGCTATGGTACTATGCATGAGCATATCCACGAAGCATTGTTGAAGAATTTTGCACATTGCATCATAGTCTTGTGTGACAAGCTTTAAGATGCATTTTAAATTTTGTATGTGCTTTTAGGAGTTTGTGAATCCCTTGTAATTGTCTAGGGTTGTATTTATAGAAACACAATATTTGAAAAGTTGTGTTCAGTATTCTATTGTGAAGTAGAGATTCTTCCAATAAGTTATGTTTAAGAACTCATAGAGCCGGTAAGAGTTCTAGCATTGTCATGAGGCTTAAGAGCCCTCCATTGAAAAGTGGTTACCATGATTTTGTTTTTATAGGTCATGAGAGCCCCTCCCACTAAAGAGTGATGATTTGATGATGTTGCTATTATACTAGGGAGATCTCTGATTCATCTCTTGGAGAGTGGTGCATATAACACTAGGGAGACTAAGTGCATCCATTGGAGAGTGGTGTATATAACATTGGAGAGACCAAATCCATCATTTTCCAGGAGAAATGTGCATTCTTAGGATAAGTGTTGAGGGGCCTTTAACCATCACTTGAGTAGTGAGTTGTTGAAGCTCAGGTTAGGTAAGAGTGTCCGTGGCAACAAGTTGACTTGTCCTGTGTCCTAGCCCAGATGAGCATTGGTTATATATACCATGTAATGGCATGGAAATGCCAAAAGCAAGTTTTAGAAAGAAATTGATAGCTTTTTGACCAGTATCCCTACAGACGACGCCATTAATGAAGCCCTAAAAATCTAAGTAGCTTAAGAATAGGGCTCCTAAGTTGGATAATCAGTTAATCAATTGGTTCTAGCAATCTCATCCATTCTCCTTAGCCAAAATGATTAATAGCTTGTACTTAGTAAGCCAAGGTGGCTTGTAGCTAGTACTTGCAAAATGTCACTTGTTGTGGATATATAGACTCTCAGATGCTTAAGTAAATATCTCTTAGAGAGATAAAGTACAATAATATTCTAGAGAGAGATGCTCTCAAATATATATGTAGTAGAGAATGAAGATTGTGAACCTTTATTTTGAATGATTTATGGTGTATTTCTAGCCCATGAGTCTTGTTCTTTTATGGAAAGGAGGAGTTGGAGTGTAATTCCACCTTTATGATATTTTGAGTTGTATTGTGAACTGCATTCCACTCATTTTATATAGCAAAATGATGGAGATATGGTAGGCCATGAGAAACTTTAATACACCTAATGGTATTGGTGAATGTAGACTTGTTTAATTTACTATATTTGTTGAGAAATAATTCATATAATATTTTATGTAAAAATCTATAGAATTGATGACATTAGATTAAGGTATTATGTTTGAATTCATGAGTATAGTGAATCCAACCATACTCGAGATGCGATAACAAAAATTCTTGAAAAGTCCTCGGGCTCAACATCGAGATAACACGCGACATGCCCACCTTGTTGGCCTGATAGTGCGGTAGGCCAAGCTATTGGATCTGGTAGGTGCTGGATCTAAGTTGCGCCTGGGCCTAGTATATTGCCAGGCCTAGGTACTGAACTGACATTGTTTAGGCTTTATTGTGATTTTTTGAAAAAAGAAAAAAAAAATATATTGGTAAAATCTAGTTTCATCACTAATCTTCGAAGTTTCAGATGGTTTGACAGAAACCAAAATAATTGACTTCCAAACTATCTATATTTAGTGAGTTCCAAACTATCTGAACTTAATCTTCAGCTAAATAATGTTCTCTGATACATCCACAACTACAATAACTGAATGATAACAGAAGTGCACTCCTTTAATATTTGAGAAACTAACAATCAACACATCTGCCAAATTGTGGTCTTGGAGTGTGACGATTGTTGGCTCCAGATCCAGGATAATCGTTGAGTTCTGCAATCTTTCTTCCATGTGCGATATGTTCATCCTGATCCTTCTTCTTGCTCTGGAGTACCTGTCAGCGGATGGATTGATATTCATGAACAAAATGGAGTTGAGAATATTGGGATTATAAAATCAAGCATCATGATCTTAGCTGTAGGGAAATCTACAATTATATATTTTGTTACCAGGTGGGTGTCGTCAAGAATCGGACGAACTTGATCATGACCATGCACCTGACTTCCAGTTCCTGGAGAAATAAAACAACACATCACAATCAAGAAGAATTATCGTATTAAGAGAAAAAAAAATGAAAGAAATGAAGGTGCTAAGAAAGGTATTCAAGACATACTCCTTGTTGAGATTGAAATATTGCTCCAATGAACAAGGTTAGAAATCAACAAAAAGCTTACAAGTAACCGAAAGAGCATTCCTGCCATTGCTGGAACAAGCTTCCTTACTGACAATCTATGGGAAGCCCTCAAATTATGTGTATATATCATAGATGTTTCTGACAAAATAGACTTGCCAAAGTCAAAAAGTGACTCGAACACAACTCACTTGTGCTTGTGGGGGAGAGGGCCTGCGCGTTTCAAGTCCAGCCATAAGATCATATGGAAGCTATTAAATTGTATATATTAGCCTGTGAAAGTGGGGGTGTAATGAGAAAAATTTATCAATTAACGTAGTGGGTAAAGATGGAGCACCTAAATTCGAGTGGAGGATGACTATAGAAATATGATGTCTTGCACTAATCTAGTGGGAATTAATATTTATTAGAGCCAAGGGATATGTTCACTGCAAAGTTTGCTCCCTCCCTCTTCTATTTTTTTATTTTATTTTGTTTTTCTGGGTCTTCAACGGCTTGCTCACATCCGTCAAAAGTGACAAATTCACAATAAATTAAAGCAATAAAATCGATATCTAAGAAGTGGGAGGTTAATTTAGAAGATATGCTATCTGATCAGCCAATAGTGATGTCCGTTGATAGTTTTTTCCTTTCATTTTTTTTTTAGTTTAATGTGGGTGTTTGGATCAGCTTGCGTGTACCTTGACTAATTCCACGGGCCCTGAAGTTAACGACCATGTAAGCCTCTAGTGGCCATCATATAAACAACCACAGGGCTCGAATCTGAAATCATAAAGGGAACAAACTCTTGGTTTCATTTTTTGAATGTGTTAATCACGACTAGTATTGATAGATGTTCTTAAAGTATAATCAAATTTTTTTAATTAAAAAGTAGTGTTAAATATGCTAATACATGGTTTGTTTAGAAACCAAGGCAATATATATCACTTTAAAAAAAATTAATATTATCCTTAATATGCATAATTAAATAATATTATCTTGTTTATTTAAAAATATAAATTTAATAATATTTGAGAAATTCATATAAAACATAATTACTTATTTTTAGCAAGAATTTATTTCTTATACAAATATTCTTCTGGAAGGCCCTACATTACCACACTTTTTTACCTGCATTCGGGTAACTAAAAACTTTATTTTTTCTATAATTATTACATGTCTTCTTGAAAAGATATATATTTTTTGTATTAAATTGTATTTATCTTATATAGTTGAAAAATATCAAAAGTAAAAATCAAATTATGATTGCATAAACTAAGCATATAAACAAGTAATAATATATATATATATATATATATATATATATATGCAAAATTATAAACATTTTCTAATTATAAACAAAAGATCAAACCTTTGGAATCGATTAAGGTTGCCATTGATTTATGCTTGGCCCCCAAGATTAATCAAACTGATACTCAAACCAACAAACAAAAAAGGATACATAGTATAATTAAAGTACATGTACTGTTTTTTTCTCTATTCAAGTGCTATGATTTATGATTGTCTCAGCCAAGATTAATCAAACTACATAATCAAACAAACAAACAAAAAAGGATATATAGTGCAATTGAAATACATGTACTATTTTGTTTTCTCTATTTAAGTGCTTGTACTCATAAAAATCGATCAATAACTCTCATCACTCAATTTTGACCTTCATTTTAAAAATAATTTTTTTTAAAAAAAGCATTAAAAAAATAATGTTCAAAGTAAGATTTTTAAAATTTCTCGAGTTTAAATTGGATAAGATAAAAATTTTAATGCGGAGATGCATTTTGAGGTTTGTACTTGAAAAGAATTGGCGATGATCGAGGAAATTAAAAATGCCAAGGACCAAAATACTAAATTGGCTTAATTAAAAAGAAATCAAAGAAAAATGCCAAAATTGGTCAAAATTGTAAGAATTAAAGGATATGGGATCAATGTGATAAGTTGGGAGATCCTATTAATTCAATCAAGAACTTAATCAAATGAATAGTTTTGATTTAATGACCAATTTAACCTAAATTTGAAGAAATTGCATGTTCAGGGACTATAATGAAAATTCAAGGAGTTTGAGGGACCCAATTAATTTCAATCAAGGATCTAATTGAATAAATTTCAACTAATCAAGGCAATTTGACCTAAATTGCAGTTGCAAAGGTCTGCATCCCTTATGTCTTTTGTGTGTTTTGTTTTTATTATTTTTATAAGAGTTCGTGCATGTTTTTGTCTTTTTAATCTAACGGTGTTCATCCTAACCTTTTCATCTAAGGGTCACAAGTTTACAGTCTTCACCCTGTCATTTTACACTTTGTTTGCCTGTAAGTAAAAACATAGGAAACATAAGAAAAGGAGAGAAAAAGAAAAGAAAAGAGAGAACATAGCCGAGGGAGAGACATCGAGAGAGAGAGAGAAAGGGTTGATAAAAGCACTGATAGAGAGAACTAATACAAAGAGTTTCTAGTGTTCTAGTGAGAGGACGTAGTTAGAGTTGAGTTGAAAAAAATGAGAACAAAAGGAGAAACTTACTAGGAGGGAGATGCAAGAAACCTAGGAGACTAGCTATGTGATCTAGTTGAATCAAGATTTTCTCTATTGAATTGGTGCACGCCTTTCCTTTTGTTGTTAACTATATTCATGAATGTGTAAAGCCAAGGGTGGAGGTATTTAAAAGGCTGAGGTGGGCTGTAGCCCAGGTGGAAAAAAAATTCATAAAAATTCAATGACCCACTTTATAAAACCTTTTCCCTTGTCCTTTATTGGAAACCATAAAAAACCTAAACACAAATAATTAATTAGTTGTGAGACAATCAGAATCACATCATGCCTTTGTAACTTGGGGTTTCAACTTTCTTCTTCTCAACAACATATATTTAGGCTTTGCAGAGGAATCTATATAGAGAGCTTACAAATTGCAAAACCATCGGGTAAGAATTTCTAAGCCTTGACTTTTCATGTTGAACCATGTCACATCTTCATTGTAGTAGACTGTAATTAATGATTTAGTGAACATCAATAAATTGAATTGACTGCTTTTATAATCTCTCATCCTTGGAATAGTTGTGGTTGAATTTAATTCACACAATACAAAATTGAAGATTTTGGTGCACAGAGAAATCACATCTTAGATTTTAGAAAATTCTCAACTTCCACGACCATGGGACAATTGTATTCTCCCGTATACATATGATTTATGTTGATTTGTAATTTTAAATACACATGATTTTTGTATTTATGGAAGTACTATGAATGGTGGTAGTCTGTATTTCATGAATATCCTATTGTGGCATTAGTATTTCTTCATCTTACGCCTGACTTCCCTAATCTTCTGTACTTGAATACGTTATAAATTATAATGGAAAATCAAGGGAGCAAGAGAGGAAAAACTATGTTTTCATTCTTTAAACCAAGCGAGCAAACATAAACCAGTAAAGGACATTCTCCATCCAATATTGATGTTCAAATCATAATGACCAACCCCCTTTCAAATCTCAGAAAGTTGAAATTGATGTTAATACTCTTGAATGAGATCCTGGGATATGAATTCCATTGTGGCAACATCCTATTAATTAACAAGATGAAATTAGAAGAGCTTATATCAAAATGGGTCCATATCAACCTAAATTAGCAGAGTATCTGAGTACTGAATCAGCGAGACAATATCATCAATTTCAATACTCTTGGTTTGATCAATTTCCTTGGTTAGAGCACTCCCCATCAAAGGATGTAGTATTTTGTTTTCCATGCTTTATCTTTGAAAATAAAATGCCTCGTCATCCCACATTCACCACCGAAGACTTTAAAAGTTGGAAGAGGGTTAATGATGGGGTTAGATGTGAACTTTTGATGCATGTGGGAAGTCCCACTTCACCATATAATAATGTTGTGAAATCTGCTGAAGATTTAATAAAAGTAAATAGACATATTGATAAAGTGTTGAATGCAAAAACTGTTGAAGAAGTTCAGAAAAATCGGTTGCAACTTAGGACAACAATTGAAAGTGTTCGATGGCTTAGCTTACAAACATGTGCATTTAGAGGTCATGATGAATCTTCAATTTCTAATAATCGAGGTAATTTTGTGGAGATGATAAGACTTATAGGGAGATTGAATGTTGACATTGATGATGTTGTCTTAGAAAAAAGCTCCGAAATATGCAAAGTATACCTCACCGACTATTCAAAAAGAGATTTTGCATATTCTCGCGAATAAAGTGAGGAAAAAGATTTGTGAAGAAGTTAGAGATGCAAAGTTTTGTATTTTGGTTGATGAAGCCAAAGGTGCATCAAATAAAGAATAAATGGCTATTGTTTTAAGATTTGTTGACATTCATGGTTTTTTACGAGATCAGTTTTTTGGTATTGTGCATGTTTCAAATACTACTTTAACACTCAAAAAAGAAATTTATGATGTGCTCGTTCGATATAACTTGCATATTCTCAATATGCGAGGTCAAGGGTACGATGGTGCTTAGCAATATGTGTGGCGCATGGAACAGACTAAAGGCTTTATTTCTTAAAGATTGCCCTTATGCGTATTATGTACATTACTTTTCTTACCGACTACAACTGACAGTAGTTGCAGCAGTCAAAAATGAGATTTCTATTTGGTTATTTTTCTCAAAATTGACAACCACTATCAATCTTATTAGTGCTTCTTCCAAACGTCATACCGAGTTACATCATGCTCAGGCTATAAAAATTATAGATATGGTAGCTACTGGAGAACGTGAGACTGGTAGATGGGCAATCAAATTGGTAATTTACATCGAAGTGGAACTACTCGGTGTGGAGCACTCATTTTTATTTTATTTGCAGCTTAACAGATATGTACGGTGCAACTATTATTGTGCTTGAAAGTATGGTTCAAGAAGGATCTTCTAACTCTATACGTGGAGAAGCTGGTGGTTACTTAATTGTGATGAAATCTTTTGAATTTATATTCATCTTATATTTGATGCATAAAATAATAGGGATTACTAATTTACTTTATCGAGCTTTGCAGCAAAAATCTCTTGACATCTTAAATGCAATGGATTCTGTATCAACTACTAAAGCATTGCTTCGTACTTTAAGAGATGCCGAATTTGATCTTGTCCTTGGAAATGTGAAATCTGTTTGCACACAATATGAGATTAACATACCACATATAAATGTTTTGTATAAAAAGGCTACAGGTCGTTCATTTCAGCAATAAGGATCAATGACAATTTAGCAGCATTATCATTATAATATATTTAACTTAACAATATGTTTTCAGTTGGAAGAATTAAATTCTAGATTCAGTGAAGGGATAGTGGAACTCCTTATACTTAGCTCTGCTTTAGAATCTAAGAACAACTTTAAATCATTTAAAGCTTATGCTATTTACAAGCTTGCTGAGAAATTTTATCCTAAAGATTTCAATAAACAAAAGATGTATTATTTGAGATCTCAGCTAAAGCATTATCATATTGATTTGATTCATCATAAGAGCTTTCAGAATATGTCTATCATTTCTGAATTATGTCGAGGATTAGCAGAAACAAAAAAATCACAACACTATCATTTGATTAACAGGTTGATTCGTCTTGATTTGACTTTACCTGTTTTCACTGTCACTACAAAGCGAGTATTTTCAGCTATGAAACATGTTAAAACTGTGCTTCGCAATAAAATAGAAGAGGGGTTCTTAGCGGATTCTATGATAATTTACATTGAACGAGAGTTTGTTGAAGATATTGATTCGGATTCGATCATAGATGAATTCTATCCTACAAAACATCAAATGGTGCAACTTTGATAGTGTAATTTATTTTTATTTTTATTTTTATTTTTATTTTTATGTACTTAATTTTTTTAATATATTTTGTGTTATGTATTTGGATTGAAACTTTATTATTAATTTGATAAATTTATATATACAAGTTAATGATTGATCTTAAAAAATAATTTGTATTGTAGCCAGGGTAGAAAAAATTCCTAGCTCCACCCTTGTGTAAAGGTAACCTTTTGGTGTTATGGTTTACAATCTTCTTTGTAAGAGGAGTTACCGTTTAGGCAGCTGAAGTTAGGTTAAGGCTGTTGGAATGGTTCCGACAGGGGTGGCACGTGGCTACCATGCGCCAAAAATGGCTTTCACTATTGGCGCTTCCATTGCATGCATCAATCAGGCTTAGTATTGCATCAACTAGCTTACCTAGTATGCCTCGTCGTGGTCTTTTTTTTAGTGCAGGTGGTGAGCTTCACTACTGCCTAAGATGAGAGATCAACAACTATAAAGTTTTTGCCTTCCCTTGTTTTACTTGATTTTTTATTTGGTTATTTATTGCCATTGTGGTTTATTTATCTAGCATCTGGCAGCATCATGGAGACTGGGTTGTGGTTATGACAATGTTTTTGATGAATGTTTATGAAAGGCAATAATGATAGCAATTGTTATTATTGTTCATGTCGAAAAGATTAAGCATTGAAACTGTTGTTGTTGGGTAACTAGAACCTGTAGAGGTTATTGTGACTGAAGGAGATAAATGGGGTTGTTGGTACTACTTACGATGAGGTTGTTACTAGAAAGGATGTTGTTCTCGATTAGAATGAAGGAGATAGATGAAATGGTGTTGTTGGGGGGATGTCTTGGTGTGGTTCAAGTCTGGAGATGATGGTCTAATGGAGGTTGTCTGTTGTTGCGATGATGGAGGAGCTATCCACGGCAGGGACGGTAGTTAGACTGAAGGAGAGAGATAAGGAGAGAGCATGTGTTTTTAAGCGGTGATTTTTCTATTCTTTATTTTTCTTTTTTTTTCTCCTTTTATTTTTCACTCACCCTCTAAATTTTTGTTGTCGTGGCTTTGGTTTTTGATGAAATAAATGAAGTTAGGATTTTCTTTGTGTGCTTGGTAGCCCCTCCTCTTTATCTTTACTATTCACTTTTATTTATAACCCTCTACATAAACTTTTTATTTTTATTTTTTTATCCCTTATTCTAAGTATATTCTAAGAATATCTCTATTGTATTTTTTGGTCCTTCATTCCTTTTATTTTACACTTTACCCCACTTCTTTATTTTACTATCTTTTGATTTTTTTTAATTTTCTCATTTTTTGAAAACAAAAGCTAATGTCAATTTGATAAAAAAAAAAA